>Ga0222658_1001193_pt1 | contig 11876 bp, 19 predicted proteins | sample AntAcemetagen476_FD_179830 | JGI IMG/M metagenome (GOLD analysis project Ga0222658, IMG submission 179830) | Saline water microbial communities from Ace Lake, Antarctica - #476 | ecosystem: Environmental > Aquatic > Non-marine Saline and Alkaline > Saline | place: Antarctica: Ace Lake... | reverse complement strand
AACATAAGTGGGCATGGAAAGATGGTAAACAATTACCATATGAAAAAAAATGGTATTATTTTGGAATAATAAAACCAGATCATAAAGAAGCTTTTATGTATTCATCAACATTATTAGTATGGATGACAGATAAAGAACATTTATTCCAGATGGTAAAATTTAAATTTATTTTTATAGGAATATTATTAGTTTCAATACCTGCTTCAATTGTTTGGGGTTTAGGAAAATTTACAATGTCATTTTTAAAGGAATGGTTATTTCAAAAATTAGATTAATAAATAAAAAGGGAAGATTTAAATCTTCCCTTTTTTTATATGACCCGTCAAAGAAAACTACGACATCTTTAGTGTCGTAGATGAATTTGACATTTTTGACTTTCATTATTTAATATATAGAATAATTAAACTAAAGTTTAATTGAGTTCTTTGATGTGATGATATGTGGTTCTGGATTAAAAACTTAATTCAGGTAAAATCATAAAAAGTAGTCAGCGAAAACCAAGCGTTAATGATTAAATTTTAACATCGTCATGCACGATGTCTGCTGAGCCTAACCCTTAAATGAGGGCAGTGCAATTATTGCGGAAAACATTATCGGTTTTTGACCGATCGGCTGGGACAGCCGATTACAAACGTGGAGATCAAATAAGACCTTGATGTTCTTTAATGAATTAAAAGGCATAATCTGTGAAACGTTTAAAGAGAAGGAACTTATTTAAGTTCCAGAAACTACGACATCTTTAGTGTCGTGGTAGTTCATATATGTTCATACTAATAGAGATGGGACATTAACATATAATGTTCAAGGATTAGATGAAACAGATGGAGATGTAAACAAGGTTTTACCACAATTTGAAAACTATGATTTTGATTGGGATGATTTTGATGAGGAAGAGTATGTACCATTGGAAAAAGTTACATCAAAAACACCATTAGGAACAACTGTTAAATATATTGGAAGATATATTAATTATAAAGATAAATTTGGTAAAATAATTATAAATGGTGGTAGGGTTGTTGTTGATTTTGGTGAAACTTATAAATTTGATTTTAGAAGATATATAGAATTTAATAATAAACCTAAAATTAGAAAAATTGGACAATATTCACATTATCAATTAAATGTTGATGATTTAAGAATAATATAAAAAATAATAATATAAAATGTTAGAAGAAAAAGATCATCAATTTATAAATTGTGTAAATCAAATGGATACGATAACAGGTAGATTTTTAATAAGAACTAAACTTGATGATGCTGTAGATATGATGAATAGTACAAGAAAATATTTTGATGATAATAAAAAAAATCACAATTATCAAGTAGTTGCAGAAGCACTTGAAATATTGATACATCAACATGGTGAATTTCAATCGATAAATTCAAAAGGTGAGTTTGGTGATTCAGTATCTAATCATTTATATTATTATTTAGATGAAAGAAAAAAGATTAGTATACCAATAAATTAAACTTCTTCTATTTCTCTTACAATTCCTTTTATTTTAAATGGTTCTATTTCTTCCCAATCTGTGATTTCTTTGGCAATTTTTGGTGGGTTTGGTGGTTTGGTGGCAATAGTTATATGTTGGTGTCTATCAATTGGTGTTTCTCCGTCATGTTTTCTATTTATAGTAAAAAATCCTTCAATTTTAATAGCAATGACTCTTCCCATTCTTCCAATGTGTGTAACGGTTAATTCTATTTCTTCATTTCTATAATCTCTATAAATTGTTGGTAATTCTCCCATACATATAGTCATATGATGTGCATGTATGTCCCAATTATCAGGTATAATATCATTAAATTTATTTAACAATTCATATCTTGATTCTTTATTTAAGATAATTCCAGAATAAGCAATGTTTCTAAATCCTACAAAGTGTTCAAAGGTTTTAATCATAAATGTATATATAAAAAAAAGGGAATGAAATTCATTCCCTTTTTACAATTGGTATATTAATTAGTAGGTTTTACTTTTTTTCTACTGGTGCTGCAGGTTGAGTTTTTGTTTTAACCTGTGTATCGTTATATTCATCTACTTCTTCAATTACTGGTATGTATGTAGATGGATCAATTCCCATTTCTTTTGCTGATTTAATCATATGGTTCAAGTTAATGAAAGCGAATGATTCATTTCCATTTTGTTCACCATTTCCACCACTAACATTATATGAAAATGGAACTTGGAAAGCTGATGCTGGTAAAGTTTTGATGTTATTCATCATTTCAAGTGCGAATGCTTTTTCACCACCGAATACATCACGTAATGCAATTTGTCCTTTAGCTTCTTCAATCATTCTATCTCTTGTACCCACACCTCTTTTGTGTTCAGCTTCTGCGTAAAGTTCAGCGGCTTGGTTTGCGATTTTAGCTTCTACAAGAACACCTTGTTGTGATGCTTCTTCACGAGCTTTTTCAGTTTTAACTTTTTCATCATAAGCAAGTTTTTCTTGCATATATGTTTCTTTTAATTTAGATGCCAATTGTTTTCTTTTATCAGGAACAAGAAGTTCTGGTTTGATATAAACATTATTCATTCTAAATTCTTTAATTGTTAACCATGAACCTGTACTTTTTAATTTAAGAACAGAATCAATTTCTCGTTCGATGACTGAACGTTCAAATACGAAAGATGGTGCTTCACGACTTTCTGCGTTATTTCTAATGACAGAACGAATAAGAGGTGTAACAATTTTATTTTCTAATTCACTAAGACCACCAACACTTGCAATTATATAGGGAGCATCTTTTGGTTGTGCTTGGACTAAGATTCTACCATCTACAAATACATCCCAACCATCGTTTGAACGAGCCATTATGGCAATGTCTGCTGCTCCTTTTGGTGTATTTGATGGTTTACTATCGGATTTGGTTTGTGTAATTTTACCATCTTTATCAATTGTTAAATCAATTGTGTAATATTCATAACCACCTTTATATGCCCATGTTTGTACACGAGTATCTACTAATTTTACTTCATATGCACCTTTATTTGCTTCTACGTGTCTATTAAGGTAGTACATACCTGGTTTTAGAACATCTTTCCAAATTCCCATATAACCTTTATCTACTACAGGTGTTGCCAATTGTGATCCACTATTTTCAATTTGAATATCTGATGGTACTAAACCAACTCTTGATATAATTACGCCGACATGCCCATCTGGGATTTTTGTTGCTGGTACTATATCTACATTCCACATGAATTTATTGATTTTATATTCCGCAGGTGTTAGAACATTTAATTGAGGTCCTTTTTTACCATTGTGTTCGATAAAAAATTTAGGATCTAACATATTGTTTTCAATAAAATTACGTTCAATTGAATCTGGAAACATTTCTATCCAATCAGGTGCGATGAATAAATTACCAAGAGGGGCACCATCTACAGCTGTGAGTAATCCAACCATACCTTCAGGAATGACTTCATAAGGTACGAACTCAACATCATTAATAATTCTTACGAATAGATTAAAAATCCAACCTTCTTGGATTAGTGTGCTTTGACGACCACGTTCTCCATTAATGGCAATAACTCTACCATTTGTTAGTTCTGCTCCAAAATTTCTAGTAAGATGTGCTGTGTGTTTGGTTGGAGTGTATAAAATACTTGTTAGTAATATACCAACAACTGACAACACAATACCAAATCCCATTAAAGATTTTCTGAAAAGAGGGGGATTCATTCCTCTAAACCAACCTTTTTTATATCCTACTTGTCCAACAACTAATGATAGAATACCTACAATAATCAAAAATAACCACATAATTTAATTTTTTAATTTGTTAATAATTTATTTAATTTATAATATTTAATTTTCACTAATCTACTTATAATAATTTTCAATGCCAAATTTATATAAAAATTTATCTAATATACTTGTCCATATGTTGAACTTTTTTTATAATCTCTATAATTTTTTTGTGTTTTTCTTTCCTTTATATCACCAGGTTTAGATGATAATCCTTTTATTAGTAAATTTATATCATTAGTATCAATAAATGGAATTTTTTTACTTATAATATAATTAATAAAATTATTCATTTTATTAATAGTTTTGATAATATCAATAATAATATATGTTTTGAATTTATTAGTAGATTCTAATGCTGTGTATTTTATAGAATAATCTCCAGGTAATCCACTTAAGAATAAGTGAGTTATGTTATTTGTTTTTAAAAAATCATATAGTAAAATATTACCATTTTTAGAATTTAAAACTCCAAAACTTTCATCATAATTTCTAATGAATATATTATCATTGGTTTTTAAATCATTTGGAAAATTTATACCATCAGTACCATCTATACAATAATATCCAGTATCCGAAATGGTGATTTTTTCTTTTTTAGAAATATCTTTTTTAGGAAATATATTTTTAATAAAACAAACAATATCAAATTTATTTTGAATACTGTTTATCTTATTGACAATATTAGAAGAATGAGGAATATGTAATTTTCCTTCAGTGTATTCTTTTTGCAAATCAATTACTATTAATGCTGTTTTAATTTTTTTGTTCATTTTTTAATAAGAAATAAATAATAATTATAAGTGGTATTATTATATACCATATTTTTAATAAAAATAATAAAAGAAATCCAATAAAACCAAAAATATACGAAGCATATATTATAACTACAAAAAAACAAACCATAGTTATAATTATTCCTCCTAATATTGTTAAAAACAATTTCTTCATATACTAATATAATATTTTTTTATTTAAATTAAAAATTTTGAATGTACTATTTTTCTTTTATGTTTTGTAAGTTTTGCAAATATATTATCAGTTAAAGATACTATTTCATATAAATCTTTATCAGGGTAACTTTCAACCATATTATAATAAATGTCCATTTTTAATAATTTTCTGTAAATGAAAATTTGATCAGTTATTTTTAATTCATCAACATATGATTGAATATTTTCTTTGTCATTATATAAAAATGCTATTATTTCACCGTCAACGTTCCATAATTTTGAAATTATATATTTGCCTCTATTTATATTTAGATTAATAACAGCTCCAAGTGGGTTATTTGGACAAGTAAGAATGTAAATTTCTTGTATTAATTCTATTCTAGTCATATTTTATTGTTATTAAAAGAATAAATACCCCGTAACCAGGATTCTGTTCTATTTGTACATTTATCTATGCCCCTACCCGTCTATTGTAGAATTGCTCACCTTCTAAGACTATTTGGGTTGCACCCTCAATAGTACAAACGGTTTTACCCTCCTATTATTAAGCAATGGTGTCCTGAGTTTCCTCTGATTAATTAGAATCAGCGCACAATCGGATATTTATTCTTTACAAATATACACAATTTTTTTGATAAATAACAAAAATAACATTATTTATTTACTATATAGAAATAAAAAGAAGTTATGGCAAAAACAACAAAAACATATTCAATTAATGATAAAACATATGAATTGTTTGATAGAATATGTAAAAAGGATAACATTAACAAAAGTTCCTTTATTGAAAGTAAAATAAAAGAATATTTGAGTGAAAATTTAGGATATAATGATGATGATTTATATCAATCAAGAATGGATGAAGAATATATTGTGTCTATAATTGGTTCGGATGATACATTTTTAGAGTTGAGTGATGGTAGTAGAGTGTCTAAAATAATGTTTTATCACAATTTTAAGGGATATAAAGCGGTTGATCCAGAAAAATTCTTTTCAGGTGGATTAAAATTTGTATCAGAAACTCTTAAAGAACCAAATGAAGAGGCTAACGTAAAGTATTGGGAAAATCATCGTAAGGAATATCCAGGTATTTATGATATGACGGATGAAGAAGAAAAAATTCGTAGGGATAATATTAAGGATATTGTTGAAATGAATAAGAAATCCGAAGTTATTGTAGATATTGATGAGAAACGAGAACTAGATAAAAAAATTCTAAGAAGGTTGGATGAACTTAAAAAACAATCTAATTATACACCAGATAAAGATAGAATAACCACAGATAAGTATTTCAATAATGGTCCAGAAAGTATTAAAAGATATACAGGTAGTTTAATATCAGATAAACAAAAATTAAAATTATCTAATGATTTAGAAAAATATAGAAGTACGATTAAAAAACTTACAAAGAAACAAAATACTGAAGATACTCTTTTTGGATTGAGAGAACTTAGTAGGAATTTCAAAAAATATATTACTGAAAATGGATATATTATGCAGCATGAATTTGATGAAAATTTAACAATATCTAAAGATATTAGGTTATTAATTGATATTGATAATAAAGGATTAATGAATGAAGAAATTCTTTATAGGTTAAAAAGTATTACTAAAAGTTAGTATTAAAAACAAAAAAGGAAGATTTAATCTTCCTTTTTTAATTTAACATTATATTTATTTCTCACAGATTCTAATTGATATAACAGTCTTAATACTCTGATATTTTCAATTCCTTTGTGGTTATCTCGAATTTCTAATTTGGTTTTTACTGGTATGTCTTCAAATAAGTCACTAATATCTAATTTAGTGAAGTCTGGTTTCTCTATTCTATCTAAGAAATTACAAATTTTCTTAAATTCTTTTTTAGTGATTTTCATTTATGGTTTTTATTTTATTAATATATGAAATTAATAAAATAAAGTTTTAAGATTTTATATATTTTAAATGTAATTCATTTAATTCTATGACTATTTTATTTATTTTATTATTATCAATGTTTTTTTCTTTACATGCTTCTTCAAGTGTACAATCTATTGGATCTCCACACATTACACATTTTATGTTATTTTCTCTTAAATATTTAATAGAAATAGGATATTTATCAATTAATTTTTCCAAATCAATGTTTTTGGTAATCATTTAAAAAATTATGATTTTAAGAATTCTCTATTAATTTTACCAGATTGTATATCCCATAATTGAATATTTCCGTTTACATTACCTGATACTACATAATTGCCATCTGATGTGAATGCAACACTAGTCATTCTTGTAGGTGTAAAGAAACTCCTAATTTTTCTACCAGATCTAAAATCCCATATGGTTATTCTACCATCAACAGATGCTACCTTATTTCCATCTGGACTTACACTTATATCAACAACTGGCGAACCACCTTTTCCTGTTACTTCGGGTAAATTTTCAGGGTGTGTATTGGCATCATCCCTTATATTATATATTTCCCATATTTTCTTTATCCTTTTATCCATAATTTTTATTATTTTAAAAATTCAATTAAAAAACCATAAACTTCATCATAACCATCATATAACCCCCATTTTTCATCTAAGTAACCTGTTATAATTACAGATTTTTCCTCAATAGATAATTCATTGCTACCAATAGTATTATTCCATTTATCATCGAAATCTTCAATTCCACCGTAAAAATCAAATCCATGTTCATCTAAAAAAGACATTAATTTATTATATTTGTCTTTATCTAATATAGATTCACTGTTTTCATTTATAAAGTTATTGAAATTTTTTAATTTATCCATTGTGATATATTTCTTTTTATTATATATAAAAATTAAAAATTAAAAATTAATCATATTTATCAATATATGGTTTTAATAATAGATATCCACCATAACAGATAATAGAACCAATGAACCCATAAAGAATAAAATATATTTCATAAATCATTAGAAAATAGACTATTAGAGCACTCCAAAAACCAAAACATTGTGTGCATGTAAATAATTTACCAATGAATTTATTTTTGGAACACATATAGTTTCTAAAACCTTTAAATATAAACGAATTAGTAACTATCATAGTCAACCCAAAGGTTGATAATAAGAATATTATAAAATCTAACATATTAATTTTTATTTTAAAAAGAAGGGAGTTTAATAAATTAAACTCCCTTAATTCAGCATCCTTCGTTGCAGTGTGCAACTGGCATTAACATAAATTTAATTGCAACCATAATTGTTATTTTTATTTTTTATAAATAAGATTTAATTTTATCTATAAACTTATATAGTTTTTTATGGTAGGATTGTTTTTGAAAATTTGTATCAGTCATTGAATAAAATAAATAAGAAAAATATACCAATTTATCTAACATTGTTTCTCTTGATACATCACCACCAATAAATCTAAATTCAACATAATTTAATTTATTAATATAAGATATATTTAATCCAAATTCTTTTAAATAAAAATCTGTATTTGATTTAATTAATAAAGTATTTAAGAAATCTTCAGTTTTAGGTATGTCGTGTAAGTCTAAAGAATTGACATTTGTTTTTAGGTAATCTTTATATTTTTCTAATTCTTTCCAATTTCTAAATGTTCTTGTATTTAGTCTGTAAACTGGATCAGGGTGTTTTAAATCAGAGTGTAAATCCCCTTTAAGTAATCTAAAAAGTCCATCTATCATAGAACCAACAAATCTATTATTCATTCTGTAAGCAATATTTTTGAAAAGATATGGTGTTTTTTTATCTCTATCAAAATCACCCATTAATAGTAATCCCTTTAATGGATTTAATTTAACATTTTTATTTAATCCAATATTAATGTGTAAAGCTGTCCTATCATTTAGATACCAATAATCTTGTTTTTCCATTTCATCAAAAAACATATTTATTTGTTCTATAGCACCATCTAATCCGTTTATATATGTTCTTGGTGAAAATTCTAAAATTCTTTGTTTTCCAGCATCTCCTTCTAATTCATATTTAAATGATTTGTGGTATTTTTTGTAAAACATTGGGAGATTTTCTTCCACCTTACCAATAAGATATTTTATATTTTGTAAGTTATTGAAAACCAAAAAATTATTATTTAGAAATTCAATTATTCGTTTTTCGTCTTTATCATCATATTCATCAGGGTTTAGTATAAAATCTAAAGGATAATCTTCATAATCTACCCAATTTTCCCACATATCAGGATTGTCATATATTTCTCCACCTTCTTCTGCATCTATAAAAAGAAATAGATTTTCTAATGTTTCATCAATAAATTTTTCTGCTTTTTTTATATCAATTTTATCTTTATCAGGAATATATTGATAATTTGCTGTTTTCCCTCTTTTTATATCCAATAAAGTTTTATCCTTTATATGATAAATTACATCTTTATAATCATCTATAGGGGGTTCGTCATCAGGATCTTCATTGGCACATACTTCATATTCAATTGCAATAGTGAATATATCACCTATTTCTTTTATAAAATCTTTATCTTTCTTTTGGTATTCATTTAGGAATTTAATATGTTTCAAGAAATTCTATTTTCTTTCTATATATTAAATTTTATAAGTAATTTTTATAAAAATAATTCTTTATAAAAATACCGTCTTTTTCTGATTTTTCAGGGTGAAATTGGATTCCCATTATTCTTCTTGATTTACTTTCCATTAAATTTATAAATTTAACACCATTGTGATCATCTAAAATTGTAGTAAAGTCATTAGATATATTATCAATATAACATTTATGATAATAGTACAAATTTAATTTAGTATTTAATATGGGAGTTATTTTAAAACCTTTATCAATTTCATCAAATTCTTTTAATTTATCATATCTTAAGTTAGATCCATTTAATATACCTATTATTTGGTGTCCAAGACAAATTCCAAGTACTGGTTTGTTTGTTTGTCTTAAATATTCTTTTTCTCTTACAATATCATTTTTACCAGATATATTTATTTCACCACCTGATAAAATGATGAAGTCGTAATTATCAACTACGACTTCATCAAAATTTTTATAATTGATTACATCACAATCATTAAATAATTTTTCCAAATAACTAATATATGACGTATCGTGATTTATTATTATCCCTTTCATGAATGTTATATAGTATTATGATATGGTTGAATAGATGTTATACTTATTAAAATCTATTATACTGTTATCTTTACTATCATATGCAGATTTCACTTCTAATAACATATTATCACTATCTATAGAATCTTGTATAGATTTAGCAAATAGTTTGTTAGAATCATATATATCGTCTAATGATGATGGTATGCTGAAGTCGTAAGATTCATCTAAATCAGATATAATCATACCAGTGTAGAATCCTTTTAATTTATATTTTGTGAAAAATATATCAGCGTTGCACCATATACATATACAATGTTTTTCACGCAATAAATAAACATAAGTAGAATCAATGATAAAGTGATCAAATCCAATTAATCCTAATTCTGTGCCATGTCCAAGTAATAATATTCGGTCATGACTTTTTATTTGACTTTTTAAGTGACTTTTTGAAACATTTGTAGTTATAATAGTCCAGTTCGTATTCGTATATATCACTGATAAGAAATCAGTTGTGTGATCTTTCGGATGTATTACTAATGTTTTCATCTTTAATCTGTTTTATCGCTTCTTCTAAAGTTATTTTTCCTTCTTTAAAAAGTGGTTCATATTTTTTCTTAATATCACCAATTAATTTACAAGGTTCAATATTTAATGTTTTCATTATGATTTCACCTGTAAGAGGACTTCTCCATTTAGATTCTTCGTCTTTTTTATTTATTTCAAATATTCTATTTCTCATTATATCAAGAGCACTTTGAAATCGTTCTCTTTTATCATCCCATTTAGTAGTTATGTCACATTTACAAAAATCCATTAAATCATTTATTATATCTAATCCAACTTCTCTACCAAATCTCCTAATTGCTGATTCAGTTACATCTCTTGGAATCTTTGTTCTTCCATGATAATAAATCATTCTGTAAACATAATCAATAAAAACTTTATCTTCTATTTCCATTCTTTTGAAAATAACAAGAACCATTTTAGCACTAACTTTTTCGTGCTCGTAAAAAGTCCATTCTCCACTTTCAAAACTTTTAGTTTTTAATTTACCAATATCGTGAAATAAAGCAACCACTTTCATTTTGAAAGTATTGTTTTTTGAATCACAAACGTTTTTAAGAACCCCCATAGTGTGATAAAAGTTGTTCTTGTGTCCAGTAACCTTTTCATCTAAATTAGATAATTCAGGACATAATTCTACTAATTCACCTGAATTTTGTAATTCAATTAATTTAAGATATGGTTTATCTTCTTTTAATATATCTAAAAAGTTCATGAATTTTATTTATTTTCTTTATGTAACCATCTTGTGGTTCTAACTAATGTATTATCTTCATCATCAAATTGTACTTTCTCACCGTCCCATATACCTTTTAACGTCACTTTAATGACTTTCCATTTATTATCTTTGTCTGATTGTGCGTCATGATAGATAACTGTATCACCCTTTTTGATATCTTCCCAGGGTGTGCTTTTTAACACACCATATTCATCGTATTTATTTGATTTATTGAATTTTTGTTTCCTCCTAATTTTATCTTACTTTCATTAATTATTCTACAAAGATACTAAAAAAATTAATTAAACTCATCAATTAATCTTTCTTCTCCATATTTATTTTTAAGTCTATATAACCAATTGTTTGTTTTTACTTTGGTCATCCATATTCTATTCCCTTTTTCTTTTTTAGTTGCCTTACAAACAGCTCCTTCTGTTAAATCAAAAACATTGTTTTTAATATCATTAACAAATCCAACAGTCATATTACCAATGTGAATAACTCTTGGGATGCCTAAATGTCCAAAATTATCTACAAATTCTCTTGGTTCAATAAACCCTTTACCAAATGGATTCACATCAAATAATGTTAATTCCATATTATCATCTTTTTGGTGAAATCCTGCAAATGAATTTGGTCCGTAATATTCAGCAAAAACTGTAAAACTTCTGAAGTTTCTATAATTTTTATCTTTTCTGAAAATTTTATATGACCCGTCAAAGAAAACTACGACATCTTTAGTGTCGTAGATGAATTTGACATTTTTGACTTTCATTATTTAATATATAGAATAATTAAACTAAAGTTTAATTGAG
>Ga0222658_1001191_pt1 | contig 11879 bp, 17 predicted proteins | sample AntAcemetagen476_FD_179830 | JGI IMG/M metagenome (GOLD analysis project Ga0222658, IMG submission 179830) | Saline water microbial communities from Ace Lake, Antarctica - #476 | ecosystem: Environmental > Aquatic > Non-marine Saline and Alkaline > Saline | place: Antarctica: Ace Lake... | reverse complement strand
GTTGTACTTGCTCATGTTGACACCCTTGGTGTCCGTAGTCAGAGCAGCAGCCGCGACCATCGGGTCACGCATAACAACTTTCGTATTCTCTACTAATCTCATTTTACTTCTCCTTCACTATGGGTTATTGGTTTTTATATAGCCGCGATCTTGACCACCGGAGACAAATCACTGCCTTTGTAGGGAGTGAAAGCCTTCGCCGATGCATTCTGACCATCGATGTACTTCGTGATCCTGAACGCCGTTTGACCATAGTCAAACTTCATGTGGATCGACTGAGCAATCGCAGGACCAGTCTGATCATCAGCAATCAGATAGTCACTGATGTCGGTCAGCATGACGCTTCCCGCATCTCCGAGAATAGGAATCTTCTCAGTATAGACAATCGGATATCCGAATATCATCTGACCCGGCTTGCCAGCGATGTTCGTGGTGAACACTGCGGAGCCACCAGCACCCACTTCCACGTTCAACTGCGGAAGTTGCGGGAAGATCGTCCTGTTCATGATCCACGCAACTGAGCTTTCCTTCGAGACCTGCAACCGTGAGAACATCTTGGTGATGTTTTCCAGCACAAACGTATCGGTGGTTTGAGCGGTCTCACCAGCGATCTCAACAGCACAGTTGGCATTCTGGATACCCAACGGCTGAGCTCCGCCACTACCGGTCAAGAAGCACAAGTCTTCTTTCCAGCCAATGGCTTCACCGAACCGGGGAATCAGCCATGCACCTAACGAAACAGGAGACCACTTGATCCACTCTTCCGAAGCATATCCCAGCGCAGTCATCTTCTTGAGTTTCAACTCAATGCGAGCCAGCTTCGGACGCGATGCAGTCGCTGCTTCCAGTTCATCATCAAAGTATACCCCAATACCGCCATAGACCGTCCCGGCAGAATGCGTGTCATTCCGCAGATACGGTAACTGCAGGATCTGCGTCGCCAGAGTCAATCGCGAGGCTCGAGGCCGTACGACTGAATTCTCCAGACCAGCCTTCAACAGCATCTGGGAAGCCGCAGAAAAGATAAGGTAGCCACCTTCCTGATCTGAACCCACCACCATACCGTCACCAGCCGACTTGCGAATCATCTCGTCCGACTTCTCTCTGCTCTTCTTCAATGTCTCGGACTCACCACTGTCACGAGCCTTGAATACGTCAGCGCAGAACCGACCGAAACCGTACTGGACTTCATCTTCACTCAACTCTTTTATGCTCTTCGAGTTGTCGGGAAGAAAGCCGCCCATGGGATCGTCGTCCGATTTCTCACGTACTTCAATGTGCACCATCTTGCTACCAAGATTGAGGGTCTTCAACTGTTCGTTGACCGCATCAACGGCAGCTTTGGCCGCAGCTTTGGAAGATTCTTCCTGAGCCTTGAGCAGTTTCGCTTCCAGTTCCTTGTCGTAGTCTTCACAGGCCTCGGCAGCTTTGATCTCGGTGTAGGTATCCTCGTCCACTTCCAAGATGGCACCGATTTTGTGACCTTTCCAGTCCTTTATAAGTTTGATCTTTTTCATACCGTCATTCCTTTCACCTTTCCAATTACTAGATCGTTTCTAACCCGTTCAGCCCCTGGCTTCTTGGAGTACCTTCCTTTTGCAAGGTGTCGGATTCCAATTCATGCAGGATAGCCTTTTCTACCATCACACTTTTCCTCGCATCTTGTCAAACGCTTCCTTTACAGCGTTTGCGGCAATTGCATCAAGGTCCCCGGTCTGCTCCAAAGTGCGAACACACGGTTGGACTACCCGCACCGAAGGTTTCTTTTCCTCCGTTGAGTGGGTGTCGTCCTCCGTGACGTCATACAACTCTGGAAACATCTTCTTGAGGTTGCCTTGTACATACTCTTTCAACTCGGGAGGCTTCTTGTCAAACTGTATGTAATGTTTTGACAAGTGATCATATACCCCCTGCCTATCTCCCGCAGGAATGGCCACTCCGCCACGGGCACCGAGCAACGATCCCATTGCAGCCGACACACCCCTCCACACCACGATGTGATCAGCAATCGCTTTGTGATGCGGGAGTTTGTAAGATCCTTTCATGTCGGCATTATCTTTATCATACCATGCACACATCTCTTTCAAATCCTTGACGTCTGCATCCACCACCTCGTTTGATCCTTCCCATACCTGATCGGACGGAGCCTTGGCTGTCTCTTTGAATGGAATAACAGCTTTGTCCTCGTTGGGAAGTTCTCCATTGTGGTCTATTGCATAATGAAGCTCCTCCTCAGTAAATGTAATACCGCGACCGGGGCCGGGACGCTCTGCCCTGCGCATCTCACCACCGCACTTCGGGCATTCAATCTCATTGCAGTGCTTGTCAGAGGTCATCTTGTGGCCACACTCAATGCAGGAGCAGTTGAATTCCTGCTTCTCTCTGTCTCCACTCTTCGGAACATACTCCATGCCATTGATGATCAATACATTCCCCGTCTTGAAGTTTTCTTCTTCTTCAGTAGCCGTCTTTCCCTTTGGCTGCTTGCCTGCCTCTTCCAGCCCCAGCATCTTCAATACCACATCGTCGGCACCAAAGTTCTTCGCCACATCTATCACCACTGAATCAACATTCGCCGGGACAGATACGTCGCTGTGCTCAAGCAGAATAACCTTCGTGATGATCTTCTTGATCTTCTCCTTCACGGCGTGGATCTCCGGCCACATGCCTTCCAGCTTCTGCAACACCCGCTCAAAGTCGTTGTGACCAGGCTGGGTGAATGTCAATGGCACGAATCCGATCGAGCTGGCCTTCTGGTGGCCCTGCTGAACGAGGTGCCAAACCACGTTTGCCAGCGTACCCTCACCGGTGTCGGCATAGATCGTCTTAGCCAGCAAACCGAAGTCGTCAGCCTTGAGCCACTCGTCCGACCCGGTCGGTGGCAGGCTGTAGTTGTGACCCCAAAGCACATGAGCGTACTTCATGAATTCCTTGATGTTGATTCCACCGGGGAGGATTATCTCCTGATCCCTGTCCAGCGTGCGCGTGGACACGTACCTGACTGCCGCCCTGGAACCCACATCGAGCTGATTGGTCTTGGCCTTCTCACCATAGCCTCGACGCAAAAGGAACAACTTGTCTGTGTCCTGTCCCTCTTCCTTGGCCTGGTGAAACACCGAGTCGCGCACGTCCACCGGCAGGTGCTCCATCAACGATCCCAATTCAAACTGTCTTTTCATTCTGGTTTCTCCTTTTCATATTGAATACCGTGATCACCGGAATACGGCTTTTCATGTTTACTGCCACCATAAGCTATCTCATCAGGGATCCCGTTCGGAAATGCTTTGCATACATTGCGTTCTGTTTTTTCTGTACCATCAGGCTGATCTACACCAATATAATATTTACACCTTCTATCATAGCATTTTGGAGATAATATCATGGGGCTCCCTTCAAAGTAGATTCAACTAAATCAAACATATCCGGATTTATTTCCCTTAACCATACTGGATCCTTTGTATAAGCGGTTACTACCTCGGCAAAAAGCTCCGCCTGATTCGATCTACTATATCTTGAAATAACCTGCCCACCACGTGGGTGATCCAAATAGGATATCAAGTATTTATCAAATCCTTTTTTCCATTTAGCTGAATCAGATATTTTTATTCCCTCTCCTACTCCTCCTCCTAACTCGTAATCAAGCACATGAGCATATTCATGTGTAAGTGTTGCTTCTTTCCCTCGGAACCGATTGAAAGGGGGTGTCCCATCTTTCGCATCTGCTATTTTTCTAAAAGGAACTTGCGCTTCCTTTTTATTTAAGTAAATTATTCCTTTCCCATCATACCGCCCTAACATAGAATCTTCAAAACTGGGAGTCTCTATTACTTTGACCTTCTTCAATCCAGGATATTTATGAATCATCTCCTTCACTGACGACATTGGTTTTACCTCAGCAGGCTTCGGCCTCATCATACTATCTGGAGGCCGAATGAACTCCGGAGCCTGATCCACCACAATATTCGCCACAATACTGCACCGACAATTCGGATGCAAAGGCGGTCCAGACACTTCCCCGTACCCCATCTTCATCGTTCCTGTCCTGCCCCCGCCCACATCTGCCGACAATGAATCACCCTCGCCAAAGAACGAGGATTCAATACTTATTATCTTGCCATTCATCTCTGCACAGAACGGACAGGCGTCCCCAGCGGCACTCCACTTCTTCTCGGTGACTATGCCGCTCTGTTTCCATGCCTGTATCTGCCCTTGAGTGGAAGCTCTGGCTGTTTCCGTCCTGGCTATCATCATTGACCGCTTGCCCTTCTTCCAGTTGGCATTGACACCCTCGACACGCTTCTTAATCTGGCTTACAGTCTCGCCTGCCTTCATCCCCTCAGACAATGCCGCTCGCAGATCGTTGGCTGTGGTGTCGTTGATCCTCCGAGCGAACTCGAAGTTTTCCTGATTGAGAGCCTCGAGCACTTCCGGAGCCTCAATCCACTCTGCCACACCGAAAGTCTTTTGCATCCTGAACAATTCGGCCACTGCCAAATCGCCACCACGCTTAAATGGCCTGAACCTTAAATCAGTTGTGAGCTGAGCCACCTCAAAGATCCACCGCTTGGAATCGAACATCTCGATCTCTTCACCCTTCATGACCTTGGGCACGTTCTTCATGGCCTCTTTGGTCTGCCGATCGAAGATGTCGTTCATCATCGCGACGAAGTTCTTCTCCTCCTTGGATAGTGGGGGATTGTGGCCCATTGGCGGAGGAGCCTTGGCTTTTGTCCTCATATTAAATAATTTCTTCATAGCTGCTGGCAGACAGTTTGTTATTTCTTCTTCATGAACTCGATCTTGTCAACGGTCTTTCCACTCTCCATGATGTATATCTTTGCATCTTCCCTGAATATGGGACGTATAATAAGTTTGTTGTCCTTGTACATTCCAAGCTCAATAGAATCACCCCGCTTAATTTTGCGAATCGTGTCACATTCGACCATGTGCTCTACTTCGTGACCTTCCTCTTTAAAGTACATCGTTACTATCATGTCTGCCTGCCTTTCTGCCAACAGCTATCTACCTCCACCTCCACACCCACCAGATCAGGATGCAACTCTTTACCATCTATAAAAGAACTCCCACCAGATAAGCCGTCATCAGGTACAAGAATAAGTTGATTTTTTTTAGACGTTTTAGGCTGTCTCTGCCCTAGCCCTTCTTGATTATCTTCTGACGCACTTCCTAGTGGGAGAATGTTTTGAGGCGCAAGAGGAACGTCGCCCCAAGTTACGGAAGCGAGGTTTCTTGATGCCCTGACCTCGTTTATGGTCATCGTGAAATTCTTGATCTGCTGACTCTCGTCCAGCAAATTGAAACGTCTGTCCTCGGGCACTGGATTGTCAAAGGCCAGGAACAGGCGTTCGTCATAGAGTGGGGTCAGCTTCTCATTGAGCTTCTGCTCGATCCGGGTACATCGTGGTCTGGTGCTGTACTTGCTTAGAAATAGGTCGGTGCCTTCCATGCCAGCTCTCGGTGCCTTGCTGATCTCGGAAGTGTCAAGGAAGCCGATCGGCACGTTCATTGCTGAGGCAATCTCTTTCATCGTCCACGGCCTGCCCTGCAAGAACTCCATCTCCTTTGGCGACCAGCCGAACTTCTCAATGCCGAAGTCCTGATCCAGCACCTTTATCTTGCCACCCTTGTCTGGGCCGCGAAATGAATTGTTCCACTCGATCTCAAGCTCTTTTCTCCGCTCAGGATCAAGCTGACCACCCTTGTAGATGATGCCCAGATCGGGACGGCCCATGTTCTTGAGAGTTGATGCTTCATACCTGTCCATCTGGTTCTGACGCTCGATGGCATAGCTGGCCGCCTCGACTGGCCCGGCACCATACCACGGATTCTTGGGATTGGGATATTTGAAGTGGATAACCTCATTGGCATCTAGTGCAATCTTCCTGTCCGCTGATATTCCATAGATATATCCCTTGATGAACTTCTTTTTATCAGGAACTATTGCCACCCACTGTGAACGCAAGAACCAAATGCTCTTCGGGATTCCAAACGTGCCAAACTCCAAGAACCAATAACTGTTCCCCGTCAGGTCCAGCAGGGTGGAGGTCAACTCCAGCGTCTCAAAGCCATTGTCGTACTCGTTCACCTGCTGAAGCAGGGTCAACAATGGATGTTCAACCACTTCCTCGATCTCCTCAGCGGTCTTGATCCGTGCCATGTTCTGAAGCGACTCTTTGTTCTGCAGATAATGAAGTTTGTCTTTCTTGACGGGGATCGCCGTTGCCTTTGATCGGGATTGTCCAGTGGCACGAGTGGCATAAAGCCTCAACGGGGTGCTGGCCACTGCGGTAGCGTTGATGTGGGTGCAGGTGTAGACCCAGCCCATGTACTTCTTCACCAAGGCGTCCATTGACACGTCGGGAGCATAGCCATGCCGAGAGAACATCTTGATTCCATAGTCCTGCATGGAGGATCTGAAAATATCACTTGATGCCATACGTTTCATTACCCAATTCCCCACTGATTTGAATGGTGACTTCAAAATTGGTTGATCTCCCCTTCCCAGCAATCGGGACTATTTAATATCCGCTTCTCACGATGGGCCTCGGTCTCGTCTCCACCGGATACAATTCCATACCGCTGTTCAAACATCCTCTGCCTCAAGTCGGCAAACTCTTTTTTCTTCTTGGCGATCATTTCAGCCAGTTTTGTCATGCTCTCTCCAATAAAGCCGGGTTGAGCTCCATTGCTTTTCGTAAATTCTGTATAGTCGGACTAGGTATTGTGATTTCCCAGCCAAAGCACTCACAGCTTACTTTATTACCTCCCAATCTACTGCTGATGGTCATTGTGTCGATCTCTTTGGCTGTTGATTCTGGTAAACCCCAAAAAAGGCTAGTATGGACTGGGGCTGGAATATTTGGATAACCTGGATGGTCTGGAATCATGTTACTGTCGTTATTCCTGTATATGAAAAGTTTTCGGGCATTATTTTCCAATTGGAATTGTTTACAACTTCATAGGTGGTGGCGAACCCCATTTGCCGTAACTCTGACAATATGCTTTGCTGTGAATCTGACAGACGAGGGTCCTGGTCCTTTTTCTTCACATTATGCAACCTACTCAAAGCAGCGGCGCGTTCACCTGCGAATGGCGACTCTCTGGACAACCTCTCCATTGCTTCAAGTTTGGTGCTCATGCCAACACCTCTTCCTTCTTGGCCTGTTCTTCCAGCTCCTCGATCTCCCTGCCAAGCTTGCCCAGCCTCGCGACTGGATCGGCAACTGAGACGTGGGGATAAATATATCTATGGGTCAACATATTATATGCACCACTGACGGCATCGACCTGATCGTCGTGTGCTCCCAATGGAAATAATTGCAACTCAGAGAAGAAAGCCTCATTCCATTCACCCCTCACCACTTTCACATTCCCGGCCTCTGCCGGGGAAGCCCACAATGATGCCCTGGTGGTCTTTGCACCGGTGGGCCGGTCACTCTTGAAGTTGAAGCCTAGAAGCACATCACGCCGATAATGATCGGTCGCAATCTTGCCACTGGATCCCCCTTCTTCTTCCATGCCGACCTGCACTCGCTGTCCATCCATCTGAGCGGCATGCTGAATCATCAATTCTGTGGCTTGGGGAGATAGCCTGTCACGCTTGGCATCAATGATATATGTGATCCCATCCTTCAACCCCAGCAACACACCTACCGTCCAGTCAGGGTCCTTGCCCTTCTTTGGTTCTGTTGCAGCCATGTCCCAATATCGCACCTTCTCGCAATCGGCAGGAAAGTCATTGACCACCTCAAACCAGAACTGCTTGAACATCGCTCCTTCCTGCACCACATCCCAGTCGCCATTCAATAGTTGCTCACGGGTTATTGGATCGAGCTGGGACAATGAATCACGATACTCTTCTCTGTTCAAGAATGGATTGTCCTGCAACAAAGCCCTGATGTAAGGACGATCTTCTCTCCCTGGATTGATAAAACGCTGCTTGATCCAATCATGACCCACGTTGCCTGGATTGCTGGCACTTCTCATTCGCAATGGAACGTTCATACCCTTCAGACCTCTCAACCGGGAAAACAAATAAAGGTATTGGCTCTCTGGAAACTGGGTCACCTCATCATACCCAACAAACTGGAAGGCAGAACTTTGATACCGGTATTTGTTGTTCTCACTTTCCATATATCCCAGATTCAAGGTTGCTTCATTTGGGAACATCCACTGCTTGTCCTTCTCGCTCCAACGAGCATCGGTATTGTGAAGCCATTCCTGTGCCCTGTCCATCAATGCCTCTGGAAGTGATAAGTCTGTATATGTCTTTCGCAGGATCAATGCTGAGTAACCGGGAACGGTGATGTATTGCAATGCCGCCATAAGCAAGGCATCGCTCTTACCTCCACCTGCGGCACCACCATAAAAGGCTTCCTTGCTATTCAGGGCAAGGAACTCTTCTTGCTTCGGCGTCGGCTTATGGGGGATGTACTTGTTCTCCCTAACCGTCACGTCCAACAAGGCTTGCTCTTGTGCCCAGTCGCGAAGCCGTGGCGAGATACTCTTTTGTTCTTTCTTCAATGACATGATGGATCTCTTTCTCATGCTTGACCGTGAGTTTTGTTTCTCCCTGCACTGTGGTGACGATATCATCTTTCCTACGCCACCCGAATCTGTTTGCCATTTGGACTACATATAGGCCGGTATTGAAAGTGGGGTTGGTTATATTCGCTCTGCCGATCCTTTCCCACCAACCTTGTTCCAACGTACGGCCGTTTTTTATGGCGTTTTGAAATTCGGGAAATTTCTTTTCCCATGACCACACTGTTGAGGGGGCGACGCCGTTCTTTTCATAAAGCAATAAACAAATCTCGGATTTTGACATCCCTTCGGACATGCTCTTAAGAACGATGGATAAAATAGCGGGGTTGTATTTGGAAGGACGACCGACTGGGTTGGGTTTTCTATTGATGGTGTATTTTGATCTCATGTTATATCAGGATATGGGTTGATTTCATGAATCACCTTAAATGAAAAACAAGGGCGGCAATCAAACCGGCTATGCCCGACATGGTCCTGTCACGGGCTGCTAATCCTTTTACCACCCTCATTTCAGCGTTGGATCGCCTCATTCGACACCTCCCGCTTTTGAATGAAAATTTAATGAATTTTTGCATGAAAGACCACTGAAAAGGCCTAAAAACATATTTTTGCTATTATAAGTCGTTGATAATGAAGGAATAAAAATCTTAAAAATAAATGAAAATAAGTGTGTACATGTTTAACTAATTAAACTAATCTATTGGCATGGATAAGAAAAGGCAAAACCAGCAGGGGACGGCAACCGGAGGAAGCCGAGCCCCGACCGAGACAGAGAAACGAGAAACCCTTAACCAAGAAGAAGGAGAGCATGATGAAAATCATCACAGCAGAACGCGGAGCGTTGGAAAAAAAAGTAAATGTTGAAAAGATAAATATCCCTGACCTGTGGCATATTGCTATGGGTATGAATGACGCACAGGCTCAGGAGATGGTGCTGGATGTGTGGCATCTGGCCCACGACATGCGCGGGGCATTGTGTCACATTGCTGATGGGGCTGACATAACCAAGCCCATACATACCAAGTAGCAACCCTATCCACAGGGGCGGGACATCCACCGCCCCAAGAAGGAGACTGAAATGAAAAACAGAAAATGGAGACTGCCAGCAACATGGCGAATGAAGAGATTGAAATTCCTCGTGATCAACAAGATAATACAGGAGGCGTGATGAAAACAGGCGATAAAGCTACGATCAAAAACACTACGCTGGACGGCAAGGTCATAAACGAAGGTATTGCTGTATTAATAAAGCATATTAAGGATGATCTATGGGAAGTACTATTCAAAGTTGATGGGGTCAATGATGGTGTTTATCGTCGCAGGGTGCAGCCAGAAGATATCATTAAATAACAACCCCTAACCAAGAAAGAAACTAAATCATGACACACAAACAAATCAATAAACAGTTCGAGCAGTACACACCCCTCCTCCACAAGCTCTCCCACCAGAGCGCAAGCCGGTGTGGACGACCTGAGGAGGATGTATTCCAGCAGGCCTGCTATCTCTTCATGCAGGCCGCTGGATCCTTCGACCCAAAGCAAGGTGTGAAGTTCGGCACCTACCTCTATCCATGCATTCGCAACGGGCTGATTGAATGGGGGAGGAAAAACGACCTGCCCCGCGACCCTGAGATGATCCCTGATCAGATAGCCGGGACGCCTTCTCCGGACAAGGCGGTGATGATGAAGGAATGGCTGGAGGGGTTGAGCGAGGAGTGTCATGAGGTGGCGATGATAATTCTCAATGGACCTGCGGAAGTGCTGGACCTGACGGCGGGCATGACTCCAAAGGCAATCAGAGGTGCGCTGAGGAGATATCTGCGAAACGAGAAGAATTGGAGCTGGCCAAAAATATGGGGAGCGATTCGGACCATGAAATCTGAAGTCGCATCCCTTTAATGAAGGGGGATGGCAGACGTATAATAAAGTGGTGATAGAGTTTAAGAAACAGAAACCCTAACCAGCCCACACAGGAGGCACACGCCATGGACATTAACCCAGTAAGACAAGAATCATTACGCCAGCAAAAGGAGGCACACGCCATGACGACAGAACAGACAGGACAGCACACGCCGGGCGCATGGGTCGCACACGGAACAAACATAAACGCAGAAGGAGATGGGTACCAATATCTGATTGCAAGCACGAATAAAAGCCCAGTGCCAACCGAAGAGGCGTACACCAATGCCCGGCTAATCGCCGCCGGGCCGGAAATGTATGACTATATCCTGATCCAAGCACGACGGGGAGATATGCAAGCACAGGGTATAATTAACCAAATAGAAGGGAAATAACTATGCCAACACAAGCACAACACACGCCGGGACCGTGGAAATATCAGCGAACACACCCACAAAGCGGTGATGCTTGGTTTGTCCTTACGGATGCAAGGGGGTACGGGCCAATTATGGAGGTTGGCGGGCATGATGTTAATGGTCAGGTTGCAGAAGCAAAATATATGATAACTGAGCCTGATATAATAGAGGCCAACGCCGAGTTTATCTGCCGGGCGTGTAATTCGCATGACGGGCTGGTAGCGGCTTGTAAATTAGCCGTTCCTTTGCTCAAACAGAATATTAAAGACATCGGAGGATGTGACCACAACGCTGGATTATGTGTTTGCGGGTTAAAATCAGACCTTGAAACGATCAAAACCGCAATCACGGCGGCAACCGGCGAGAAGTGAAAGGGGAAAATGAATATAGAAAAGTCATGTTTGTTTTGTGGACACTTTGATTTTGATATGGGTGAAGAGGATTATAGCGAACTCACTCCTGGCAGTGATGCTTGCTTCTCCTGTTTCAAAGGCCACTGGCCCACTATGAGTAATTCTGGTCCCAACAGCCTCCAAACCTTCATAGCCAATATCAAGACCGCTGAAGGATGCAAGGACTTTGAAGCGAGCCATGAAACATGAAAACAGTATCCCTAATTGGCAATAACTTCAAGATCACCTTCCCATACGATCCTGCCACTGTTGCACAGGTGCGGTGTCTTCCTCAAGGACGCCGCTGGGATCCAGTAACGCATGCTTGGTGGTGTCCTCCCTCAGTTAATGCATTGACTCAACTCCGAGAATATGGATTTGAGGTAGACCAATCTGCGCAGAGATGGGAGCAGGAATTCTACAAGCCAGCCAAGCCTAACACAGTAGCAGCAGTAACAAATATTCCCGGCCTGAAAGGAAAGCTATATCCGTTCCAGGCAGAGGGAGTAGGGTTCATCGAGAGCAGGGGTGGACGAGCATTGCTTGGTGATGAGATGGGGCTGGGTAAAACCATTCAAGCTCTGGCATGGCTCCAGAACAATCCAAAC
>Ga0222658_1001188_pt1 | contig 11899 bp, 10 predicted proteins | sample AntAcemetagen476_FD_179830 | JGI IMG/M metagenome (GOLD analysis project Ga0222658, IMG submission 179830) | Saline water microbial communities from Ace Lake, Antarctica - #476 | ecosystem: Environmental > Aquatic > Non-marine Saline and Alkaline > Saline | place: Antarctica: Ace Lake... | reverse complement strand
CACTTGGATTCATACCATCACCAATTTAATTATATAATAGAGTACTTAAAAAGGGCAAATTAATTTGCCCGAAAGGTGAATCTATTCACTATTTTTTATTTAATAGGAAATTCTAACTTGTCAAGTTATTATGTTAACCTAGGTTCATTGTTAAAAAGTGTCTCATATCTTTTTAAACTCCCAATTTAAGCTATATAAATGGTATAATGTTTATATAGGTAGGGGGGTAAAAAAGATGAGCTATAAAGCAATCAAAACTAGAATTAAATTGGATAAAGATCAAACAAGATTCTTATTATTACTAATGCGTTCAGCAAAGAACTTATATAATCAAGCTTTATATAATGTAAGACAACACTTCTTTGATACAGGTGAATTCTTAACATATAACGAGAACTATCACTTACTTAAGACAAGTGAAAACTATAAAATGTTAAATTCATCTCTTGGACAAACAGTTATAAAAAAAGTAGATGAAGCAATGAAAGCTTTCTTTGGTTCAATAAAGTCTACAAATACTATAAAAGTAATATTGCCTAGATATCTTGATAAACTTGGTTATTACGCTCTTATTGATCGAATGGTATACAAGCCACAAAATGGTTATTATACTTTACCTAGAGGTAATTTCATTAAAAGAGTATCTAAGTATTATAAAAAACATACTTTTAGTGGAAGAAGAACTAAAAGAGGTCTATATGTGTCAAAAGAAGGAAAAATAATAAACGCTGACTTAAACGCAGCGCTTAATATATTTAAAAAAGGTAACTCCAATACCGAAAGGTTAGGGTATAGTGGTGTGAATACACCAAAACGTACTTATCTATTTGGATAAGTTACGTTTGAATGGTAGATTTATCTACCTTTGTTCTGTTACTATTATATGTTGTGTAAAAAACATACTATATAATGTTATAACCCGAGTTTTATAGTTAAAAAAAAGTAAAAGAGACAATATCCGCTTTACTAGTGGATATAAATCTCTTTTTAAATTATTTACTCTGTAGTAAAGTAGTAAATTGCTTTTTAAATATTTCTAATTTATAAAACTCTTTAGAGAAATCAACATTATATTTTTTTGCCATTTCAACTACTTCATGATTCAACTTATTCATATGTAATATTCCATTAGACATTTCTAGTGCCATAGCGCTGTTTAGAGCTTCCTTAAGTTTGTTTACCGAATACTTATTCCCTGTTTCTAATTGTAGTAGACGGTATATTGTTAAAGATATAAAACATGTTAAGAAGTGTCCTTTAATATGTTCATCTGTCCACAAATAGACAGGTCTTCCTTCAAGGTCTGTTTTTGTTACTCTAAATGAATCTTCTATAACTGCTAATTGTCGGTATTTATCAATAATATCAAACGGTGTTAAATCAAGATCATTTGTAACTATCGCATAATATCCATCTAGTGCGATATCTCTTTTATATTTTTCTTCATCAAATTCATAATTGTTTTTTGTTTTTATAATTTCTCCTGTCGCTTTATCATATGCTGTTTTCTTAAAGTATTTCTTAACTCCAAAGGAATTAGATGCGTTTAATAATAATGGATTATTAATAAACTTACCGATTTTCTCATCAAGAAGTCCTCGTTTACCTTGTTGATACCTTTCATCTTTTAAACTCCAAAAACAAAGTAAGTGTTCAGTAATAGTAGATATTACTTTGCCTTTTTCGTTTTTAATGTCTCGTTCTCTCCTTATCGTTTTATATTTAAATGTTCCATTACTATTTATAATATAGTCTTCTTGATCTAAGACGATATTAGACATTTTGTTACCTCTCATTCGTATCTTCTGTGAAATTATATATTTATCGTTGTTTTTATCAATATAATCTAAGTTTTTACCACTGTTGTTACCTTTGTCTGCGACAATGGTAATCTTACCTAGGTTATAATGCTTTTTAATTGTTTCTAAGATTGGTTTCATTGTGCTTAAATCATTTGTGCATCCTGGAAATAATTCATATGTGATAGGAATGCCATTCCTATCAATGAATAATCCCATCTGAACGATTCCTGTTTTTCTCTTTTCTTTTGATACTCCCTTTTGTCTAAGTCCAATAAGTTCATCTGATTCAAAATAGTAGTTTGTTACATCGTAAAATACTAATGTACAATCTCTTCCGTATTCTTTGCTTATCCCTTTATGCATGGCGTATGTTAAGTCATCTTTTATAGTAGCTAAATAATTTAATGACTTATAGATGTCCTCTAACTTAAAATCACTAAACTCAAAGAAGTAATTTCCCTTGTTTTCATATGTTTTCTTTTTACTTGCTGGATTTAAACATCTTGAAAAAACTAATAACTTTAAAATGTCATCTAGATTGTATTGACACTTTACTGTTCCCTGGTATTTCTTCATAAATGATGAAATACCAATTTTATTGTATATTTTTTCTAAAAAGACATATCCGTAATTAAGTAATGTTTTACTTTGTAGTTTAGTAAAATCAATTAATATCTCATGATTTGAATTGTTCTCTTTATCTTTTGTTAGAAATCTTGCTTCTTCCTTAAGATCACTTAGGATATTTTTGTTTTCTTTTTCTAATTCTTCCAAAACACCATAGTTCTTAATAGTTCTATGTTTTGGCTTCCCATTATGATCTCGATAGCTTTCCACTAAATAAAGGCTGTGCGTGTCGTTTGTAAGGATTTTTACTTTCTTGATAAACATTTTACCAACTCCCACATTTATTATATCATGAATTACTACAAATTACTACATAAATATACATTTGTTTTGTATCTTATTCTGTTTTATAGTTAATGTTATAAAAAAACATCTAAACGGCTTATTATAGCTATTTAGATGTTTAGGGTTTTGTAGTAAAGTTGTAGTATTGTCCTATCTTAGTTTAGTTTTATATTTAATCAACTATAAAACTCGGGTGATTAAAGCAAGATTATAATGATTACATTACAGTTGATAGACCTGTACATAAATGTATTCTTAGAGAAATCAGAGTCACAGTAGTACTAAAAACATACATTAATTGTAAGTTGGTATATATTAGTTGAAGTAATTTTGCGTTCTATTTTTATTCTTGCATTTTAAATTCATTTAATTATCATAAAGTTGATTCATTTATTTTTTTTGCAAATATTGATTACTATTTGTAAATATTTTATGCACCTAAAATATCCATACCAATAAAATAAATACTGTGGTATAATATTAAAGAAATATTATTAATTTTTCTAATACAATTATGAATAGATGCGGAGGATTTATATGGAAGAGGAAACAAGAAATGAAACAGAAATTGATTTAGTCAATTTGATTAAAGTAATATTACGGAAATGGTTAATAATTTCTATGATAACTATAGCAGTAACTGCAGTTGCAGGAGCATATGCTTATGTAGCACTTGATGATACATATACAGCAGAATCTAGTATGATAGTACAAGTTACTAATAATGGTGATTCAGACTACACTAATTTACTTACAGGGCAAAGACTTGTAAATACTTATACTGAAATAGCTGAAAGTGATAGAGTATTTGATGAATTAAGACTTAACTTAGATATCGATATATCTAATGGAGGGTTAAGAAACATGATTACTGCAAATAGTGTTAGTGACACATTAATCATCAATTTAAAAGTTGAATCTGAAGACAGTGAATTAACTTCAGATATAGCTAATGAAGTAGTAGCTATTGTTAGAGATTTATCAACTGAGTTTGAAGGGCTAGATAATGTAGAAGTGTTAGATATAGCTACAGTTCCAGTGAATCCTAGTGGACCAAATAGAACTCTCTATTTGGCTGTTGGAATATTACTTGGTGGGATGATTGGAGTAGGGATAGTTCTTGCATTCGAATTTTTAGATAAAAATATAAAAACAGGAAAAGATATAGAGAATATTTTAGGATTAAGACTACTGGGTACTATTCCAGATTATGACATGGAAGAGGAGAGTGGTTCATAATGAGTAAATATAAAGTAATGACAAATATAAATCCTCATTCAACAATAAGTGAACAATATCGTAAACTTAGAACTAGTATTGACTTTTCTACATTTAATAAAGAAATTAAAGTAATAAATTTAACAAGTACTTTTCAAGGTGAAGGAAAAACAATTACTTGTCTAAATCTAGCGACTGTGTATGCTCAATCAAAGAAAAAAGTTCTGCTTATAGATATGGATTTAAGAAAACCTAAAATCCATCGTGCATTTAAACTGCCAAATACAGGCGGAGTAAGTGACTATGTAATGAATGGACATCCTATCAAAGATTTTGTTAGTAAAATCGATGAATATTTAGACGTACTTGTATCAGGTGGAAAAGTTCCTTTTCCAGCTGAAGTGTTAGTATCGGAAAAAATCAAAGAAATGATGGAAGAAATTAAGGGATTATATGATATAGTTATTATCGATTGTCCTCCAATGACTGCAGTAGCTGACGCTACAATTGTTTCTAATTTCTGTGATGGAACTGTTTTTGTAACTGCATCAAGAAAAACTAATGGAGATATTGCAAAACGTTCATTAAAAGAATTAAAACTTACAGGTGCAAATGTTCTTGGAGGAGTATTAACACATGTTCAAAAACGTGATGTATTTTACGGAATGGATTACTATTATTATTACGGGGAATAAAAAAAATAGTCGCAAAAGTTAAATTTGCGGCTTTATTTTATATATCTAGAGGTGGGAAATATATGATTGATATTCATTCACATGTATTATTTGGGGTAGATGATGGTTGCAGCACAATAGAGGAATCGGTTGAAATGATTGAATCCGCGTTTTATTATGGAGTAACAGATATTATTCTTACACCTCATTACTCATACAAAAGGAAATTTACTTCAAGTAAAACGATTTTGAATAGAAACTTCAAAGCACTAAAAGAAGTTCTAAATAAAAAAAATATAGAAGTTAATCTTTATCTTGGAAGCGAAATTGATGAAACTGATGACATCCATGAGTTCTTAAAAAATGAAGAATGTAATACTTTGAATGACACTAAATATGTTTTAATTGATTTTGGAATGAGAAAGTGTGATATTGATGATTATTGTTATGAACTTATTGTAAGAGGTTATACTCCAATAATCGCACATCCAGAGAGATATCAATATGTTGATGATATTAATATATATAAGAAATGGAAAAAGACAGGAGCATTGATTCAAATCAATGCTAATAATATTTTCCATGCACAAAACTTTCAAATAAAGAAAATGGCAAAACTAGCTCTTAAAAATAAATTAGTTGATTTTATAGCGAGTGACGCTCATAAGAATCCAAATAGTTTTGAGTATTTAGAGAAAGCTCACGAATATATGAACAAGAAAAATGATAAAAAATATTCAGATCAAGTACTTAATCTGAATCCAAAATTGTTAAGGGGTGAAAAAGATGAAAATAAATTATAAGAATTTCGTTATTTTATTTGCTGATATTTTTATGGTATCTATCTCGTTTTTAATAGCCTTAGCGGTATTGTGCCAATTTGATTCTAGCAGAATGGAAATAGAAAATATATTTCTTAAGTTACCATTTATTTTAATAGTTTATACTATTGTTTTTATTGTACTTGGAATGTACGATAGTTTATGGAAATACGCAAGTATTGAAGAGCTGGTAAGAGGAGCTCTTGCGAATATGGTAGCGATTGTTATTTCTTATATTGTCGTAATAATCTTTAAATTAAATCATTACAATTTTTCATTATACATTGTTGCGTTCTTCTTCACAGCTTCCTCTACAATAGGAATGAGACTTAGTTATCGATTATTCAAATTTTATTATCGAGTTATTAAAGGTAATACTCTTAAGAAAAGAACATTGATTATAGGAGCTGGAAACGCAGGGGTATTAATGCTTGAACAAATTCAAAATAATCCTAGTTTTAATAAACTTATTGTAGGATTTGTGGATGATAATCCTAATTTAGTAGGGAAAAAAATAAGAGGATTTTCTGTTTTAGGGACATCAAAAGACTTGAATACTATTGTATTCGAGCAAAGGGTTACTTCAATAATACTAGCAGTGCCTTCTCTTAATTTAATAGAAACAACCAAACTTTTAAACAAAGCAGAAGCAACTGGTTGTAAAATAAAATTGATGCCACCATTTTATGAAATGATTGGATCAAAAGAAAACCTAGTAAAAGTAAGAGATATTAGAATAGAAGATTTACTTGGTAGAAATCCGATTGTTCTTGAAGAAGATGGAATAAGAGAATATATTAATTTGAAAACAATAGCAGTAACTGGTGGAGGGGGCTCTATTGGATCTGAACTATGTAGACAATTAGTAAAATATAATCCCAAAAAAATAATTATTATTGATATATATGAAAATAATGTTTATGATCTTCAAATGGAATTTGATAGATTATATCGTCATGATAATTGTCAATTTAAGCCAGAAATCATTGTCTTAATAGCAAGTGTTAGAGATGAACAAAGATTAGATGAAATCTTTGAAGAATATAAACCACATGTTGTATTCCATGCAGCAGCGCATAAACATGTTCCTCTTATGGAGGTTTCTCCAAAAGAGGCAATAAAGAATAATGTGTTTGGAACTTATAATACTGCTAAAATGGCGATAAAGCATAATGTAGAGAAGTTTGTATTAATATCTACTGACAAGGCAGTAAACCCAACAAATATTATGGGCGTAACAAAAAGAATGGCAGAGCGTATTGTAATGGCTTTAGATAAAGAAAGCAAAACTGACTTTGCTGCAGTACGTTTTGGAAATGTTTTAGGATCTAACGGATCAGTAATACCGTTATTTAAAAAACAAATAGAAGATGGTGGACCTATTACGGTTACACATCCTGAAATTATAAGATACTTTATGACAATACCTGAAGCATGTCAATTAGTTATTCAAGCTGGGGCTTATGCTGAGGGTGGAGAGTTGTTTGTATTAGACATGGGAGACCAAGTTAAGATATTAGATTTAGCTGAGAAGGTAATTAGATTATCAGGATTAGAACCTTATAAAGATATCGAAATCCAGTTTACTGGACTTCGACCTGGAGAAAAGATGTTTGAAGAGTTACTTGTAGATTACTCTACTACACTAAAGACTGATAATAATAAAATATTTATTGAACCAAACCACATTGATAAAGAAGAATTAATTTTAAATGAAATCAAGGAAATTGGAGATGCTCTTTTCAATGGGAATAACGGTACTGCAATAAAGCTAGTTAAAAAGTATGTAAAAACTTATGTTGAGAATTAAAAAACTAAAAATATGCAGTAATATTTATTGTTTTCGTATTTTGTCTATTATTGCCACTTTAGTTTGGATGAGCATAATTTATTTTTTATCTTCTCAAAGTGGAATTGAGTCATCTGATTTAAGCTCTGGAATAACTGAAGCAGTTGTACAAATAATAATTCAGTCTTCCCCTACAATAAAACTTGATGAAAGTTTAGTAGAAACGTTTATGAGAAGTATAGGACATTTTTCTCTTTATTTTGTTCTTGGAGTACTAGTTTTTAATTCTGTCTACAGAAAAAGAAAAACAAAAATATATAATTTCTTGATAGCTTCTTCTATTAGTATTCTATATGCAATTAGTGATGAATTACACCAATTATATGTTGATAATCGAGCAGCAGAAGTAATAGATATTATAATTGATAGTTTTGGAGTAATAATAGGCATTAGTATTTATATCTTGTTGCTGTCTTATATAGACTTTAAGAAAAGTAGAAAGCATATTAAAGATTAACGCAACAAAAAGAGACACACTGTTCCGTCATTTACAACTGTCTATTTTATAGTCATCATTATGAAGCGTTATGAAAGGATTACATATTTTTAATAAAAAACTCAAAGCTGTCATTTAAATAATGATTGTTTTTTATTACTTTATTAGTTTTTATATTTTATTAGATATAAAGAGAAATTAGATCCTCTTGCTAATGAATTATTCTTGTTTTGTATTACTTGCCAACTATGTTCATAGTTTCCTTTGACATTTATTTCGCTAGATAAAAGGAAATCTATAAAGTCTTTTTCTTTATCGTGAAATGAATCACTAAATTCATTTGCTTTTTCAATTTTTTTATTCGAAGGCAGATTTCTAATATCATGCAATAAATGGTCTAAATTGCATGACATAAAGAAGATTTTATAAGGAACATATGCGTCTTTAATAATTTCTAGTTTGTCAACTGAAACTAAATGTTTAAGAACCTCTGATTTCAATTGGTTTCTTCGTTCTATTTTACTTTTGTGCCTAGTTTCTATTGTATTTTCAAGATACTTAATGTCGCCAGAAGATTTTTGAATAATACTTGAATCATCTATAAAAGCACCATCTGTATCGACTATGTGGATAATTTCTAATAAATCCTCTACATGGAATGTGCTAGCAAGAAATCTTCTAACATGTTTTGCCAAATGCATTTCTATGTTTTCAATTGTAATATAACTGTAATCCCCGGTTATATCGGTTTCAGTTACTTTGAATCTTACGTTCTTATTGCTAATAATCTTTTTTAATATAGGACCTAATGCACTTTCATCAGAAGGACCTTCGACAATTAATAATACTATTTTTTTAGTCTGCATCTTTAAACGCCTTTCCAGCAAGTCTAAATGCCCGACTGATTTCGTATGGATCTGTTTCTTCATAAACACACTCTTTTTGTCCGCCAATTTCAATTGTTCTTAGATACACATTACGAAGATTGTGATTATTTTTTATATTAGCAAATTTAATAAATCTATTTGAAGGATTTGTTGTAGTAAAATAAATGCTCTCTTTATTTAATACTTCCAAAGCTCTGAGATTATGAGATGTGAAGAGGAGTTGTCCTTTTCCAGAATCACTAATGACTTTTAACATTTCTCCTAGTAAATACTCAAATACACCTGCATCTAATTCATCAATTGCAACACAAATAGATTCTCTATTATACATAGCTATTAATGCACTTAAGATAGATATAATTTTTTTGATACCATCTGACTCATACTTAATTGGAATCTCAATCTCTCCACGTTTTGATAGAAGTTCGATACTCGTCTCGATTTTTCCATTCTTAGATGTTTCTTTTCCATATTCACGATAGATTAACTCCATGCCTGGAATAATTGTGTTGATTAATAGACTCATTTGATCTATGAGTTTTTTAAATACTTCAAGATTTTCATTTCCCAACTTATTGATACCAAAAGCAATAGGAAAATCACCTGAAGTAATTTTCTTAGATTTGAAATTGTCTAAGCGCATAGTCATAGGTATTACAACATTAGCATTTATAACACCATGATGATCCATTTGAACAACAAATAGATTCATTCTAGCAAAAAACTGTAAAACATTGATAACATATTTAAAGTCAGAATTGTCAAATCCTTTGTTGAAAATATCCATGCTTTTTTCGCGGAAAATGAATGATTCTTTTTTCTCTAAAGCTAACTCACGAGATACAATTAAATCAGTGAAGAAACTTTTGTTAATTTTAACAAGGTCATCATGTCGAACTTTTGGAGAAAAAGATTTCGTATCATCTTGATAATTAGTTTCAATAATAGTTGTCTTCGAATGGCTGTCATCAGATAGATTTTTATAAGCAAGTTTTTCATAAGATATAATCGGGATATCATCCTGGCCATAACTCATTGTAAAATCATAAAATAAAATGAGATGTTTATCGTCTTTATCTACAGAAAATTCAAAAGAAAACGTTGAATCGCTTACTTCCTTATGAATATAATTGACGATTTCATCTTCGAGTGAATATCCTGACATTACCATCTTTAGTATGAAAATTGAATTCACTAATGCTGACTTTCCAGAACCATTTTGACCATATACTCCAACAATTTCTGACTGTCTTTCCCTGTTTTCTTTACCAGAAAAAGGAAAAGAAATACTACCAAGTTTAACATTTTTGACATTTCTAATTTCTATATTTTTAATCTTAACAATTGATTTATTCATAATGTCCCTCCAACCTCATACAAAAATATTATAACATATAACTGTCCTAAAACAATAGTAATGTTCAATAAAAGAAACAAAATGTTTCGATTAGCAAATTAAAGTTCACACAATTCAGTTATTTTTAATTAATAATATGTAAGATGTTTGTGTTCCGAATAATACAGTTTGAATAACAAAAGAACAGATTTTACTTAATATTTCTTTAAAACTATGCAATATATGTAGTAACCCAAATTAAGTAGGACTACATATATGTTTAAAATATTTAATGCATACCCAAAAGGAACCAAAAAAATATATTGTGTTGTAAGAGCAATCGTGACTGCAACAATTCACAAGATTTTCGGTTGATATTGATATTACTACTAGTGAAAAGGTCGAAGCAGTCGAAAGTGCTATTGATTTTATTAATTCTCAAAATTTCTTTATTAGAGTTGAAGAAGATAGTCGGGGAGCGCTAAATAAGATTGAAAAGAAACATTATAAATTTTTTTACATCTCTCAGATTGCTAACAAAGAAGACTATGTACTGTTAGATATTGTTTTTGAAACAAATAGCTATAAGACGATTCAAAGGAGTAAGATTGATTTCCTCTTGTTGCATGCTTCAGAACCATATTTTTTTGTTAACACACCTTCATTAGAAGAATTGTTAATGGACAAACTTACAGCATTTGCCCCAAACACGATTGGGATTACTTACGAAACTGAAAAATATACTGAAATCATTAAACAAATGTATGATGTGTCAAAAATCAGCAAATCTCTCAACCACAATCATTATCCCGTTGATACATATATTACAATGGCAAACAAACAAATTTCATGGAGAGATTTAAAGTTGACCTATAAGGAAGCATTAAAGGATTCCATAATGACTTGTTTAAACATATTGACATTAGGAGCGTATGATATAGAAAAATATACTCTATTAGAAAATAGTATAATGGGCTTCAATGGTTACGTCTATGGGAATAAATTTAATACAATTGATCTTCGGATATGTGTTGTAGATGCATTGAGAACAGCTACCATAGTTTATGCGGGTGGAATAGATGCATTTAGTGCTTTGAAGAAAACGGATATTGATGTTAAATTGATTCCTGAATTCAAAACTCACTATAAAATTCTAAGAGGACAACTTACTAGATCTGGATACTTAGATATCCTTGTTGAAACTCTATCAGTTGTAATAGAATTAGGAATTCTGAAACAATCAAGGTAAATGCGAAAATATTATAAATATTCGCATTTACCTCAACTTCTATAAATGGTTAGAAAGTAAATCGAAAAATGAATTTTTAATTTGATGTGAAGTATCTTGATACAAAAGAAGTATCAAAAATAAGCGGAACCTTTTTTTTGGAAATTCGAAATTATTGAATTGACAGCAAAATAGTAAACATGCAAGTTTTGTAAATAGACAATCAAGATTTATTAACAAATTTCAAAATTCAAGTAAAAAGTATTCTATCACAGTACTATATTATAAAGAGATTTTTACGATAGGAGACTAACTATGAATAATCATCCTTTAGAAACATTGTTTAAGCAATATCTTGCAGAAAAAGATATTACTAGAGGCACATTTGAATTATATAATACTGTACTTAAGCAATACACACTTTACCTAAAAGAACATCAGATTCTTTACGCAAAGACAAGTGATGTGATTAATTACCTGGAATGGAAAAGAAATCAGGGATATTCTACACGTTGGATTTACCATCAGATTAGTGCAATCAAAGGATTGTATCGGTATTTAGGATTAAATCAAAAGCGACTCGGGTTACCAGAAGAGTACGCTTTTGATATCTCGGAACCAATCAAAAATGTGCGAATAAAGAACCGAAAATCAAAACCGATTTTAACAATCGAACAAGCGAAACATTTGATATTATGCACTAAAAATAACCGAAAATATATTTGGCATTACCGCG
>Ga0222658_1001186_pt1 | contig 11916 bp, 22 predicted proteins | sample AntAcemetagen476_FD_179830 | JGI IMG/M metagenome (GOLD analysis project Ga0222658, IMG submission 179830) | Saline water microbial communities from Ace Lake, Antarctica - #476 | ecosystem: Environmental > Aquatic > Non-marine Saline and Alkaline > Saline | place: Antarctica: Ace Lake... | reverse complement strand
CGCTCCAGTAACCACAGGTAACTATGTTGGAATTGCTTTTGAAACAGCAACATCAGCAGAATCATTCTTATTCGAATTGAGACCACATCATCAATCGGCTAACTCTTAAACATGGCAGACCAAGCAGCTCAAGCAGAAATCAGAGGAATTGACATTAAGAAACTCGTAGAGGGATTTGCAGATGTTGATATAATTTTAAAGAAATTTGTTAGAGTAACATCAACAAGTGCAAGAGAGATAAGATGGTACAGTAAGACAGCAGGCTATTTAACTTCTCCAGTAACTACAGGAATTACTACTGATATGATTGAGACATCTTCTAAGGCCTTACCAGTTGCTATTGAAAACTCATACACAAGGGAAACTTCTTATATTAAGAAATTTTTTACAACATCACCATTATTATCTATTGAAGATTTAAAAGATTCTGACCCAGACATTTGGGGAGACATAATCAAAGATGCTACAAGAGCAGTAAATAAGAAAGTAGACTCAAGAATATTAACTGTAATGGATGCAGCAGGATGTAATACTGCAGCTGCAGCAGGTAGTGGTTGGAATGTTGATGCAGACGCAGACCCAATGTATGACTTCTTAACAGCTATTGAAACTATAGAAGGTTATGGATATTCAAGTTCAGACTTAGTTGCTTATATGAATCCAGCAGAAAAGAAGTGGTTATTAAGATGGTTGATAACAGTTAAGGGTTCAAGTATACCAGGATTTTCAAGTTCTAAAATAGATGGAGGAGACTTAATGCAGTTCTTAGGAGTTAGAATAGTAAGCGACCCTAACAGGCCTACTGATACTGTAACAATATTTAGCCCATCTAAAGCTGTGGTATGGAGAGACTTTATGCCAACAACATCTGCGATTATAGATGAACCAGGAATTGGTAAAACCGTTAGGGTATGGTGCGAGGGAGAGGCAATCCGACCTAACCCTAGAGCTGTATATAAACTAACGGATGTGATTAATTAATGGCTAATATTTTACAAGGTGGTGTTAGAGACACAATTTATAAAGATTCTTCTGGAACTGAACAGAAATTTGTGGTTACTAATTTTAATGAAGACTTTTCATTTAATTGTGATGTTAATGATACGCTAGTTACATCTGATGTATTAGCTACTTTAATTCAAACCCTTATAAGAAAAGGTATTATTAATGGGACGGTAGCATAATGACATACGAAAATTGTATTAAATATAGAGATGAAGCAGATAACGAGAAAGATAGATTATTCTGGGATGAAAGAGTTAAAAGAAAATACCCCGAAAAAATTATTATTAAAGAGCCAGTAAAGGAAGTTAAGAAAACTAAAAAGAAGGTGGTTAAAGAATGACTGCTGGAAATGTTTATGTAGTTAAGGGTTCTACTCATGCAAAACAAAGTGTTATGTTTGATGGAACTGATGATTATATTTTAGCTGATGCTCATGCTGTTGCAAGAGTTGCGGCTAATGATACTGTTGGGACTTATTCTGCTTGGATTTATAAGGATAATATATCCTCAACAGGAACAATTTTAAGTGTAGGGGATAATGATAATACAAATGAATATTTTACTTTTTCTATAGCATTAGGAGGAATTTTAAGAATTTTCTTAAAACATGGAGGGGCAACTAAATTTGATGTAATTGAAACAACTGGCTCAATCCCAGCTAAGAAATGGACTCATGTTGCTGTTGTTCAAGATGGAACACAACCAAAACTTTATGTTAATGGAGTTGCATCAGCTACAACAAATACAACTGCAGTAGACTTAACTTATTGGTATGATAAATTAACTTTAGTTGATAAATTTGCTATAGGAGTTCAAGAAAGTAATAACACTCACACATTAGATTTTGCTGGAATGATTTGTCAAGTAAGATATTGGAATAAAGCCTTAACACCTTCTCAAATTTTAACTGATAGTAATGGAGCAACAGCAGACCCAGCAGTTACAGCTGCTTTAAAATTAGATTTACCTTTACAAACTGACATGTTAGATGATAGTGGAGAGGGAGATACTGGAAGTCTTACAGGACAGGCTTACTTAGCTGGATGGGCTAGTGAATGGAGTAGAGAAATAGAACTACATGCTTTAGTAGCTGATGATTTACAAACTACAGAATATCCGGGTGGAGCAATGACTACCATCCTGAAGGCAGCATAATGGTAAACGATTTTTTTTATAATAAAGGTGTAGAGATTACAATTGAAGAAGCTCATGCTCTAGTAGACAAGAGTGGCTTAGTTGTTGCTGATAGAGAAGTAGATTTCACTAAAGAATTCTTAGATGTTAGTCAAAGTAAAGCGTAAGGCTCGTTCTTTGAGGCAAGCCTCAATACTCACACGATACTTCTAATGCATATATTTTTATACTTTGTTTAGGTTATAGTTTCATGGCAAATACTGTAGGAGAGAAGGAACTAAAAACTGACTGGGATGAACTTACTGCAAGTGATAGCACTAAAAGAGAAGGGCATAAGCAAACCCTAGAAGCTGAACGAGGAACTTATGTTCCAAGAAGATATCGAGTGGGGATATAATGGGACAGACTAAAGAGCAGAGGAGCCTTAAACAATTATCCGGTGGAACTGTTCAAAGAAAAACAGCTATTGCTTCTGACATGTTTTTACCTAATCATTCTGGAGACCATAGTGCAGGGATTGTTAATTCAACTCCAACTAATGACACTGACTTACCTAATAAAAAATATGTTGATGATGCAATCGACACAGATATTACAACCCACATTAATACAGCTCAAGCCCATTCAGATTATTTATTAAACAATGCAAGCGATACAATGACTGGGACATTAACTGCCTCTGGATTTAAAACTTTTGGAAGTTTAAATTTTAGTAATAATGCTTATTTAACTTATGGAGCTCCAGATGATAAATTAGAATTTATAGGTGCGAGTATTTATGATTTTGATGGAGATATTTATTGCACAGGAGACACTTTATATGTTGCTGGTGTTTATTCTTATACACAAATAACAACAGATGAAGGAATAACTGCCTCAGGAGCAATATCAGGTGGGAGTTTATCTATTTCAGCTGGACAATCAACAATGTCAAGTTCAAGTTTTCCAGTTTTAAAAGTTACAAGAACTCACTCAACCACAAGTTCGGGTAAGGCTAGTTTATTAATTGCAAATGATGCCACAAGTGTTAGTCTAGGAGATGGAACGGGACCAGGTATGTTATTCCAATGGAATGATAATACGGCAACATCTTATTCTGGAAGCATCTACACACAAAGAGCAGGAGCAGACAATAGTCACGCTTTAGTATTCAACACTTATACAGCAGGGAGTAATACATTAGGTATGAGATTATATGGGGGTAAACTAAGGTTAGGAAGTAATGTTAATGCCACACACACTCTTGATGTAACAGGAGATGCAACCATTGGAGATGGGGGAACAACTAATTATACAGAGATTAAAACTGATGGAGAGATTAATTTACATGGAACTGCAAGAGTAAAAACAGGACAATGGATTGGAGTTACAGGATTAAAGGCTCCAGGAACTAAACCAGCAATATTTAAAGAGTCGGGAATAAGTGGTGTTTGGGAATTTTCAGACGGAACAGATGACACAATAGTATTTAATTTTAAGATACCAGAAAATATGGATAGAAGTGTTGCCCCAAGTTTAATAGTGGGGTGGAGCACTAACACAGCCGTTACAAATGAAACCGCAGTCTGGCAATTAGAATATTTATGGACAGCTCCGGGAGAAGATACAACCGCAGCAGCACAAGAAACTCTAACTGTTGATAGCAATGCAATAGCTCAAGCAAATGGTTTAATTGTAGCAGAAATAACAGGCATAGATTTGCCAAGCTCTACCGATGTTTGTATGCACTGCAGACTTAAAAGATTAGGAGCAGACGCTGACGACGATTTAACAGATACAGCAGAACTACACGGAGTTTGTTTAAGTTATACTTCTAATAAATTAGGGGAGGCAACATAATGACTAAAACATACGAAGTTAAAGAATTTGAAGGCGAAGAAGTTTTAGAGGAAACTACAACAGCGTCGACAAAACGGACTTATTCTAAACAATATCTTACTGATGAGATAGCAAGACTTCAATTAATTCTTAATGAATTTCCTAAATAGAAAGGTTTATATATGTGTGTGTGTTAGTAATAGTATGAGAATTACTATTACAAGGAGGTTAAGCTAATAAAATGACAAAAGCAAATATAAAGATTGTAGAGTATGAGGACAAAAGCACAAATGGATTTGATAGAACAAGATTCAAGTGTTTGATGTTGGATGGTTCTATGAAATGGATGTCTTCTTTCAGAACGAATGATACTGAGAAGGCATTAGTTCAGACTTTGAAAGACAATGCCAATAAGGTAATATGTGTGGATATTACGCAGAAAACCAATTCACAAGATATCGATAAGCCATATTTTAATATTACTGGATTCCATAGTGTAGTTACTGAGAGTAATGAGGGATTTAGTGTGCCAGTAGTTGCTCAAAGCAATACTGTAGCACCAGTACGTAAGTCTGTAAAAGGCTCAGCATATGAGAAAGACCCTGTTGGTCTTTGTGTTGAAGTGTTTAGTGCAATGCAGAGAGCAGATGCTCATGTTTCGTTTAAGCAAGACATGACTAATGCAATCGCTTTGGTTAAACAGGCTCAAGAGGCATTTTAAGATGGGATTCGTAAATTTTACATGGTCTTGTGCCAAATGGGCGTTAAGCCTATATTTTTGGCTATGTGTTGCTATATTTGGTATATACTTCATAGCAGCTATTATAGCAGAACTTTAATTATTATTAAGCCCTTAATTAGAGGGTAACAAGGCAGAAGTGGATTATGTTAAGGGAACAACAATAGGCAGGTTCGAATCCTGCCTCTGCCATCGGATGTAAGTGCATCCTAATTTGACACTCAGGAAAGACTGGGAATCTTAAGACTGGGGGAAATGATGGTTAAAAACAAACTCGCCCCCAGTTTATGATTAAGGAAAATGGAAGAAGAAAAACTATCAATAGATGAATGGAGAGCAAGAGAAGAGTTATTTAAGAGATTAGACCAAATTCATGGAGATGACTGGGAAGTAGGAGATGAAAGATAAAACATGAAAACAATAAAAGAATTAGAAGCTGAAAAAGACACTTATGAAAAAGGTGGGATGAAAGATGCAATAGCAATAGCTAAGTATCAAACTCTAAAAGAGGTAATTAAGTTGATTGATGAAATGCCTTTAGGTAATTATAATAAACAATTAGATGAGTTTAGAATAAAGTTAAAAGCAAGGATTGAGGGAACACAAAAGGTAGAAAATATGTAAAATGGCAGATAGATACATAATCACAGGAGTGCAATTAGGAATGCTAGTTGGTATTAATAATTTAAATGATAGACAGGAGATTGCAGAAGAAATAATTGATAAAGGATATATTGGGAATAAAGAATCTCCAGAGTTCAAGAAGATAAAAGAGATAACAGCAAGATTAAGAAGAAGAGCTAAAAGAGAGGATTGAGGGATGCGATGTGTAGAGTGTGGAGAACAGACTACAAGAGCTCAACCATGCAGGCGGTGTAGGGCAAGGAAGAAGAATAGAGAGTACATGAGAAAGAAGTGTGGATATAAGAGAGTGTTTAAATCGAGGTATCAAAAAGATGGTAATTATGGATAAACTAATTGAGTTAATTAAGGCTAAGGTAATGAGTGATGGTATGAGTATTGAGGATACTATTAAGTATATTCTAGAGCTAAAACAAGAGATTGTTGTTATTGATTAGTAGCATGTATTAAAGGCAAAACTTATATAGCTAGCTCTCTTAAAAAAGCTAGAGCTTTTTTCATTCGCTAGCCATCTAGCAGGGGCTTTAATACAACATAGCTGTTTCTTACCCACTACATTCTCCATAGGAAATGAAGGTGGGCTTGTAGTGCCTAAATCTATACGGGTACAGTACGTACAAGCATGATTATACGTAGTATCTATGCATAGAATGTAGTGTTAGCTCTATAGTTCCATGTGCAATGTAGGTGGTGTACCTCTGTTTCCTGTGGAGATTTGTGCCCGTATAAATGTAGTGCCTAAGCGACGTTCTCTGTGGGGGGGGATTTAGGGGGGGGCATCGCCCAGAAACTTTTTATATATAATGTAGACGCAAAACACTTATATAAAATAAACACTTCTAATAACAGTCACTACAAAACTCTTACAAAAGGAACAGAAAAGAGATGTGGCCTATTGAATATATAGTAATAAACAAATACCAAAAGACCTCATAAACGACTACAACATCGGTTTAGAAATTTATTATTTCAACGACAGGAACGGGGATGAGTAGGATTTTGCGTGTGTGTGATTGGTTAGATGATAAGGATACTGGTCTCCTTCCAACAAGAATTAAGCAATATCTAACCCAATAGAGACCTTCGGTCAGTAAGAGGTCTGTTATATCTTACTTAAAAGCTAGCTACTAGCTGCTAGCTGTTAGAGATTCTGTATAACACGCACATACATACATTTATATATTAGTAGTTCTTAGTAAAGGGATGGGGAAGAATAGTTATCAATCAGCTAAAGAGATGTTAAAGAACATTCATGGGAAGATAGGTCTAAATAGATTAAAGACAGAGTTAATGATGCACATTGGTTGTGATGATAGGACTATTCAGAAGTACATGAAGCTCATGATTCAGACAAAGCTATTAAAAGATGTTGGTGAAGGACATTTCGAGGTAGTATGATTCTAGATAAGTGGCAAAAGGCCATATTAGAAGCAAAAGGGGACTTATTAGTTAATACAGGTAGACAAGTAGGTAAGACTATGACGTTTAGTCATAAAATAGGTAAGTTTATGCTTAATAACCCAAATAGTCAGATAATCGTTGTTTCTTTAACCGAAGACCAGGCTCAACTCATAATAATCATGGTTTTGGACTATTTAGAGCAAGAATACAAGCATTTGATACAAAAGGGCAAGAATAAGCCTACAAAGAGTCGTATTTGGTTAAAAAACAAGGCCAGGGTCATCTCTAGGCCTGTAGGGAACACAGGAGACGCTGTAAGAGGTTTTACAGGAGATGTGCTATATATAGATGAGGCAAGCGGTATGCCAGAGATAATGTGGAAGGCTGCAATGCCAACTCTAGCAACTACTGGAGGTCAGATATGGATGAGTTCAACTCCTAGAGGTAAGTTTATAGCGAATAGTAGTGAAAAGAACTTCTTTTTCAAGAGTTGGGAGAATACAGAGGGAAATTGGCAGGTCTTCAATACTAATACAAGAGAGGTGTATGAAGACAGAGAGTTGTCAGAGGATTGGACTAAGGAAAAGAGAGACAAGGCGTTGAAGTTCTTAGATAATCAGAAGGCCATACTTTCAGAGATGGAGTACAGACAGGAGTATATGGGGGAGTTCTTAGATGATAACAGACAATGGTTTGAGGATAAACTGATTCAATCATGTATGACAGAGCAGAGACCTAATACAATAGATAAAAATCAAACATATTTATTAGGAGTTGATATCGCAAGGATGGGAGACGACCAATCTACATTTCAAGTATTCAAATTAACAGAGAAAGGACATCTCTACCAAGTTGAGAACCAAGAAACAAGTAAGACTACTCTGCCCCAAACCTTTGAACATATAAAGCAGTTACATGCCTTATATGATTTTTCTAAAATATTCATTGACTCAGTAGGGATTGGGGTAGGGGTTTATGATTGGTTGAAGCATGATGATGATACCAAGCGTCAGACCGTAGCTATTGATAACTCAAAGCAAGAGATGGATGAAGGGGGTACTAGAAAGCTAGTTAAACATCTAAAGTACTCTCATGTTAAGATGTTAATGGAGACTGGCAAGGTACATCTATTAGATGATAGCAATATATTTCAGAGTTTCAAGTCTACACAATTCGCATACACCAACGACAACTTAGGAGTGAGGCATCTTAAAATATTCGGAAATTACACTCATATATGCGAGGGAGCAGCTAATGCGATTTGGGGAGAGAAAAGCAAACATTTAAATTTAACTGTTCACTCGATTAAGGTATGAAGACCGTAAAAATAAAAGAGGAAGAGATAGAATTAGACGACAATGAGGCAGCTTTGATTCTAGCCATCCAAGAATTAACAAACCAAATAAGGAGATTAGCAGATGGCAGATAGTGGAACACTAGCAACATCGGCACAAGTCTTATTAGCAATAGGAGAAGATGCAAGTGCTAATCAAATACTAGAGGCTAATACTAATATATGGATTCTTATGGCTGAGGCTGACATGGAGAAAGCAGTAGGTGATAATGTGGGATTGGTTGCAAATACAGCTACAACTACAGCAGCTCTTAAACAATGGTTAGCTATGGTTGCATCACATAGAGCAGCTTTCTACGGTATTAATCAAGGGCAGAACAGTTGGCAATTAGCTACAACACAATCTAAATTAAATGTATGTGATTCAATATGGCAAGGCTTCTTAAGTGATTTGAGAGATAATAGGTCAGATATTATTGATAACTTAGGATTGTAAAATGCCATTAGCAAACCCCGCTCTGACTAAATTTACTACAACATCATCTAATATTGCTAGTTATGACTATCAAGATATAATCAATGGAACTGGAGTCATAGAGTTTAATTTAGCGGCATGGACTGAAACAACAAATGAAAGTTATTTCTTAACTCCATCTTCTGTGCATAGTGACGGTACTTATTTCGCTTTTTCTCAAGCATCGGGTGGACATTCTGGGACTTCATCAGATTTTGATTTTGATATTCAATTTAATGTACCTAAAAGTGTCAGAGGAGATATTTATGTGAGCTTACCATATTATTCTTTTTCAGCGGGAAGTGTTACTATGGGTGCTAGTGCTAATGTTGGAGTTTATCATTGGGACGGAACTACTGAAACACAGATTGGGGGTGGGGCGGATTTAGTATCTCCATCAATAGATAGAGCCGCAGGATACTGGCTCTTTAAATTCACTCAAGCAACAATACAACATTTTAAGAAAGGAGAGATTTTTAGATTAAAAGTTAATCTAAATGTTTCTTCAACAACTGGAACAGCAAATCTTTACATAGGATGTGACCCCTCAAACACAACCTTAAGCGGAACAGTAGGTTCAAATAGTAAAGTATACATATCCACAATATTAGACATATAAAATGGCACAATTTGACCAATCCAAAGGAACAACAACAGACTTCACAAATGTAGTTGAGGACTTTATTGTAGAGAGCAAAAGACTAGATGTAGCTAGCCCTAATCAAGATGAGAGTTATTGGTATTTTTCTAAGGCAACACAGAACTTAGGTTACTACTTAAACATCCCAGAGATATTTAGTGCTGCTAATTCATTGGCAACATGGGCTTTTGGTCAAGGTTGGACTACTGGAGATAAACAAATGGAAGTTATACTTCCTAAGATAGATGGCTCTGGAAATCAAACATTTGAACAGTTAATATGGAGTCACGAAGTAACATGCTTAGTGGTTGGTGATGCTTTCTTAGAAATTAAGAGAAGTAAGTCAGGAACATTAATCAATCTGGTAGCCATATCACCCGAGAGAGTGAGAATCGTTTACAATAATAGTGGTCTTATTAAGAGATATGACGCGTGGAATGGGGATAAGTGGAAACCTGTAAAGAAAGAAAATATGTTGCATTCGTCTAATAAGAAGATTGGAGATTCAGTACATGGTCAGAGTCAAGTAGAGCCAGCTAAGTTTATCATTGATGCTAGAAATGAGGCTTTAGCTGATGAGAGGACTATTAAACATAGAGATAAGGCTCTAGGTATTGCTTACTATGAGACTAACAATGCAGGTAAAATATCTTATGCAAATACTCAGATAGAGAAGGCAGTTAATAGTGGGGAGATGTTAGGACTTCCAAAAGGCACAGTTGAAATACAACCTTATCCTAGTAGAAGTTCAGAGGATAGAACAGCATGGATTTCTTATTTAGAAAACTTCTTTTATCAAATATTTGGAGTACCTAGAAGTATAGCCTCAAGTGATGGCACTAGCGAAGTAGGTGGAATAAACGGGCATTTAATATTTGAGCCAATCTATGGAAAAGAACAATTAGATAGAGAAAACGAACTATTGCAGCAAGCAATAATTAAGATTAAATTTACTAGACCACCAAGCTTAGCACCTAAGACACAAGAGAACGCAGAGAAGAACACAGGTCAAACAGCAATACAACCAGCGGAGGTAGAGCCTAAGCTCAATAGATAATGGCAACTAAAATAACTCCAAGTGGACTTCAAACAGTTAAGGATGAAACTTTTGAAGCACCAAAGAAATCTAAGGCTCAGTTATCATGTGAAGCTAAGGGGGGTAGATGGGATGCTGCTAATAATGCTTGTATAATGCCTACTGAAACAAAACCAGAGCCAGATAAACCTAATCAATTAACTGTACCCGTAGAAGATAAGCCTCTTATATTAAGAGACAAAGAGGGTAATGTTACAGGAATTAGAAGACCTGGAGATGAGACACCTATCTTAGGGAATCCAGATGATATAGAGCAGATTTTAAAAAATTATAATGAAAGAGATATTAATACAGAGGGAGCTGTAGAGGGGACAGAGGTAGCAGCTGCTGCACAAGTAAGGGCTTCACAACAAGAACTACAAACTACACAACAACCAGTTAGAAGAGAGCTAGACCCAACACTCCAAACTGGAGAAGATATACCCGTAGTTGGTCCATTATTAACAAAGATTAGAAAAACATTAGGACTCTCTGCCGCTTCAAATTCTGTTTTAGATTTAATAACTGGGAAAGCAAAAGATGAAGAGTTTTTTGAATTGCAACCAGAAGAATTAAGAAGGGTTGCATTAACAGAAATAGAAAGGAGAGAGATTGAAAGAGGCTTGACTGATAGCGAGAAGTTTGGGTCTCTTATAGAAGCTCTACCAATCGGAGAATTACAAAAATATGTTCCAGGAGCAGGAGCAGCAGAGAAACCAAGTGAGAATGTACAAACAGTATTAAAAAGTTTAAGAATATTAAAATCAAGGGCAATAGATGTAGAACTAAAATATGCAAAGGGGACAATTACAACAAGGTCAGCAGCAAATGCAAGACTAGATGCTATAGAAAACGAAATACAAGAGGGAGAAAGCAGAATGAAACTTTTAATCCAAAATAGTCCAGAGTTTAAGTTTAACAGCGACGGTGTTAATTTTATAGAATTAAAGATATTAGAAGCAAGGGAGCGTTCTTTTGACTCCAGGATAGCCATATTAGCTGGACCAATTACAGACCCAAGCGATATAGATATTTTAATGGAATTACAAGCGGGTATACAAACAGAAGATTTTGATATCCCAGGATTATAATGGAAACTAAAAAGAAAACCCCAATCCAATGGCAAGTAGCTTGTACAGCGATAGTAGTCTTAGGAATACTAGAATGTGTAGCTATGTGTTATGGAATCAATGGAACAATGAGGACTATTATCTTCACATTGATTGCATTAATTGTTGGTATACAGATGCCTCAAATTAAAACAAAATTGTTATAAGGAGGGAAAATGGATGAACAAGAAAAACAAACAGAAGAAGTGGAGAAACCTATGTCTATGGTTGAAGAAGCTAGAGCTATTCGTGATGAGATTAAGGCACAAAAAGAAGAACTCATCAAGGAGAGGGAAGCCTTACAGAAAGCACAAAGTGAAGCCTTGCTAAGTGGAACTGCGGGAGCAGCTATTGAAAAGGTTGAGCCAGTTGAACAAACTCCTAAAGAGTATGCTGACGAAGTCATGTCTGGGAAAATGAGCAAATGATAGAAAATCATGGATTAGGCATTAAGGTTGCTGAGAATACTGACGAGAGTTTCTGGACTGAGACTAAAGAAAAGTGCGAAGAAGCAATTAAATCAGAGCAAAGAAATATTGAAATCA
>Ga0222658_1001183_pt1 | contig 11928 bp, 8 predicted proteins | sample AntAcemetagen476_FD_179830 | JGI IMG/M metagenome (GOLD analysis project Ga0222658, IMG submission 179830) | Saline water microbial communities from Ace Lake, Antarctica - #476 | ecosystem: Environmental > Aquatic > Non-marine Saline and Alkaline > Saline | place: Antarctica: Ace Lake | collected... | reverse complement strand
ATCCTATGAGCGGCTTTGCCATCCCAAAGTTTTGGGATTGTACCAGTCTTATATTCATCGTTTAAGATTTTCAGACTCTCGCTTATTATTTTTCCTTTATCAATTCCTACCACTATATTAGTTCCTTCTCTTACGGTAACAGGTCTTTCAGTATTCTCTCGCAATGTTAAACATGGTATTCCCAAAATAGTAGTTTCCTCCTGGACTCCTCCTGAATCTGTGAGAACGAATTTGGCATTACTCATGAGATTCAAGAATTCCAAATAGGAAAGGGGATTCAATAGATTCATTGAATTCCTGAGGTTAAGAGAATTTGACGAGTTTAGATTTATGAAAGAAAAATATTTCTTATAACCGAAGAATTCAATTTGCTTTTGCGTTCTGGGATGTGCAGGAAATACAATTGGTATTTTCTTTGATACCTCTTGTAGAGCTTTGAGTATATTTCCAAATACATTCCCATTTTCAACATTGCTTGGTCTATGCAAGGTTAAAAGCGCATAGTCATTTTTGTCAATTTTGATCTTAGCCTTAACTTTAGCCTTAGTTCTGAATTCTAGAAGAGTATCAGCCATCGTATTGCCCACAAAATAAATCTTTTCTTTACCGATTCCTTCTTGTTTCAAATTCTCATTCGCATCCTCGCAGGTAGTAAAAAGGAAATCGGATATAGAATCTGTTATCACTCTATTAATTTCTTCCGGCATAGTTCGGTCAAAGCTTCTTAATCCCGCTTCCACATGAGCCAGTGGGATGCAAAGCTTGGCAGCGGCAATACTGCAGGCCAGAGTAGAATTCACATCTCCCGCAACAAGCACCAGGTTCGGCTTTTCCTTCAAAAGTACTTTCTCAAACTTCATCATTATCCTTCCTGTTTGTTCGGCATGTGTTCCTGAACCTACTCCCAGACGGACATCCGGGCTTGGAAGTCCAAAGTTATCAAAGAAAATCTGGAACATATTATCATCATAATGTTGACCAGTATGAATAATCATAGACTGGAAATTATCAGGGAAATTACTCATCTCTTTCCATAATGGAAAGATCTTCATAACATTCGGTCTTGTTCCACATACTAAAACCACCTTTTTTCTCTTTGACTTAAGCGTAGAAGAGTTCGTTGATCTGAGAATTTTTGACATAAGCCAGATAAAACCTAATGACTGAATTAGAAACGGAATCGATCATGTCATCCGCAGAATATCACGAATCTGAAGAACCTGCATTTCAGAGGGGGTATTTCTTTCTACATTGCGAGTACCATTGAACTTTTTGAGGTGTCTTTATTACTGGTGTCCTCGGTACCAATCTACTGAACATTCCACTCCTTCTTTAAAAGGCACTTTAGGTGCGTACCCAAGCCTTTCGCGTGCTTTCGAAATATTTGCTACGTAATGAATAACTTCTCCGGTTCTCGAAGATTCTACGGCGATCTCTGATGTGCTTTGCATGAGTTCTTTAATTTTTTCAGCGAGTAGCAGGAGTGTGTTCCCCTCACCGAAAGCGATGTTGTAAGTATCGTTCTTCACTGCATCAAACTTTTCAATCGTGAGAATGATTCCGTCTACGCAATCATCAATGTATGTGAAGTCCAAACATTTATCTTTGCCGAATACTGTGAGTGTTTCTCCAGTGCGTGCTTTTTTTATAAAGAGAGGCACAACGCGTTCAGATTCGTCATACATGCCATACACGTTGGAAAAGCGAAAGATGACTGAATCAATGCCGTAACATTCTTTGTAAGAGTGTACGAGAGCCTCTCCTCCAACCTTACTTGCTGTGTACGGACTTTCACAGTTATTGATTTGTACCATGTCTTCTGTGAGCACTTTGGTTTCTACGTTGCCATATGCTTCACGTGAGGATGCAAAGAGGAATTTTTTCACACCGTTTTTTCGTGCGAATTCCAATGCATTGAATGTCGAAAGAAAATTATCCCTTGCTCTGTCAGGGTGTTCCACTAGTTCGTACACACGTGCATTAGCGGCTAGATGCACAATCATATCTATGTCATTTGGTAGAGCAGATAATTCAGATTCGCTTCTCAGATCTGCATGAACCGTTATGTCATTAACGGCAGGTATCCACTTGTTTGGTTTCCAGTCCACGCCGATGCAGTCATGTTCTGATGCTATAAGGCGCTCGCAGAGACGTGTTCCGATTGTTCCCGATGATCCTGTTACAAGAATGCGCATATTTAGATGTTGTAATATTTGCGGTACCACTCCACGAATTGGGGTACACCTTCCTGAATCATTGTTTTAGGTTCAAAGCCGAGCATCTTCTTTGCCTTGGAAATATCTGCGCCTGTTGTACGTACGTCGCCAGGTTGCATAGGTAAAAATTCTTTCTTAGCTTCTTTTCCGCATGATTGTTCTACTATGCGTACGTACTCCATAAGCTCTTCCTTTCTACCGCATCCCAAATTAAACAATTCGTATTCATAGTTTTTGTCGATTGATGCAACGATGCCTTGCACTATGTCATCTACAAATGTGAAGTCACGTTGCATCTTTCCTTCTCCGAAAATTTTCAGTGGCTTGTCATGCAGGAGGGCGTCTGTAAATAGGAAGAGAGCCATGTCAGGTCGTCCCCATGTGCCGTAAACCGTGAAGAACCTAAGTCCAGTTGTGCGAACTCCGTAGATATGATTATAAGTTCTTGCCAAGAGCTCGTTGTCTTTTTTTGTCATGCCATAGAGCGACTGTTGGCTATCTGTTCGGTCGGTTTCTTGGCTGGGGAATTTTTCTGTGTCTCCGTATACAGAGCTACTTGAGGCGTAAATAAGCCCGGGGATTTCCTGCTGCCGCACTTCGTCAATTATGTTGAAGAAACCACGGATATTTGTATCAATGTATTCATCCGGGTGCTCGAATGCGTAACGGACACCGGCTAGTGCAGCCAAATGACAAACGCGGTCCACACCCTGCATTGCCTGGTGCACAGTATCTCGATCCAGAATGTCACCTTTAATGAATGAGAATCCTGGTTTTTCAGTTAACTGATCGAGTCGTGCCTGCTTCAGTTTTGGGTCGTAGTATGGCGAGAGATTGTCGAGACCTACGACCTCATTGCCACGTTCAATGAGCGCTTTTGCTGTGTGAAAGCCAATAAAGCCGGCGGCACCAGTTAGTAGAATCTTCATTCTTTTGAGTGGGGTATGCCAATGCCATGGTAGCTGAGACCGGCTTCTTCTACCTCTTCTATTTCGTATACGTTGCGGCCATCAAAGAGAGCGTTACCACGCATCACTGCTTTAAGTTCATTCATGTCCACGCCACGGAACACATCCCACTCTGTGAGTAGTATCACTGCGTCTGCCTCTGTTGCTGCTTCCATTGGTGAATTGGTGAATATCACATCATCGCCTAGTAACTTCTTTGCATTATCCATAGCAATTGGGTCATGTACTCGCACGGTGTGTTTACACCTTTGAAGCATCGGGATTAAGTCAAGGCTTGGTGCTTCACGGAGGTCATCTGTTTTCGGCTTAAAACTGAGCCCCCATACACCTACTGTTGAGCCCTCTGGCAGGCTATTGAGTAGCTTTTGGAAGAAACGTAGGCGTTGTTGCTGATTGATCTCAAGTGTTGCGTCTACTAAAGGTAGTGGTACATCAAAGTGTCTGCTCATTGCGATGAGCGCTTTTACATCTTTGGGGAAGCAGCTGCCACCGTATCCAATACCGGCGTGTAGGAAGCGAGGACCAATTCGATCGTCGAGCCCCATGCCTCGTGCCACGTCTCTAACGTTGGCACCGGTTACTTCGCAGAAATGGCTAAGCATGTTTATGAACGAAATTTTCGTTGCAAGGAATGAGTTGCTTGCATATTTAACCAGTTCGGCACTTTCGCGACTCATATGTACGAGTGGTCTTCCGGTACGCAGAACTGGTTGATAGAGCTCATCCATCATCTCTTTTGCCCACTCGTCTCCGTTTATACCAACTACAACTCGGTCGGGGTTCATCGTGTCTTTAACTGCAGTTCCTTCCCGCAGGAATTCCGGGTTTGAAATCACAGGGATGTGTATGTCTATGCCGCGATCTTTGAGGATTGCAGCAATTTTCTCTTCACAGTCTTTACCAGTGCCAACTGGCACGGTGGATTTATTTACAAACACGGTGTCTTTATCTGCATTTTTCGCAATTGTCTCTGCAACCGTGAATACTGCACGTAGATCTGCTGTGTAGTCTTCGTTTGGTGGTGTGGCTACTGCAGAGAAAACGACACTTGTGTTGGGAAGTGCTTCTGCAATGTTTGTTGTGAACGATAGGCGTCCACTTTGGAGTCCCCGATTGAGAATTTCTTCCAATCCAGGTTCGTAGATGGTTGGCTTGCCTGTCTGCAATTTCTTCACTTTTTCCTCGTCTATGTCTACACCTATTACGGTGTGACCCAACTCAGCGAAACATGCGGCAGAAACAAGACCAACGTAGCCTGTACCAATAACGGCAATACGCATCGATCAGCAGTGTAGCGGGCTTAAGGAAATTATGAATTTAATTCTGGCAATTTCTCTCCGTAAATATGCTCTGCTCGTAACCACAGTTGCTCCCTATCGATCGAATCCATAAGTGTTCCTGTTTCCTCCACTGCAAAAGAGCCAAGAGCAGCACCAAGTCGTACGCAATCGACCGTTTTCCAACCTCTGCGAATGCCAGATAGGAATCCGGCACGAAATGCGTCACCTGCGCCTGTTGGATTTATTACACGTTCTGCCGAACAAGGAGCCACATTTCTTGCGCCACTTTCATCGAAGAACGTAACGCCATGCTCGCCGCGTGTAACGATTAGGAGTGGAGCTTGCGTGAGTATGTTTTTTTCTGTGCAGTGGATTTTATCTTTAAGAAGTTCCCACTCATATTCGTTCACAATCACGCCGTAACTCCCACGCACTAGGCGCGATAGTTCATCGTTGCTTAGTGCGAGAAGTTGTTGTCCCGGGTCGAAATAGTATTGTGTGCCATTTTTTGTGCAGTATTCCGCCGCTTTGACCATGAGTTGCGTGTCACGTGGGCTTACGATCCCACAGGCCAGTTCCTCGTTGCCTTCCTGAAGCTCAGGCCATGAACCTTGCTGGTCTGCACCGGGGTGGAAGAATGTAATCTGGCGCTCTTTACTGTCTGTTGCAACGATTGCTGTAGCTGTCATTTTATCTTCCAGTTTTTCAACGTAGTCCACATTTAGACCTCGTTCCTCTAGTAGTGTTCTGTACTCTCCTCCATCTTGTCCTACAGTTGTTATAAGTAGTGGTTGTTCTTCGAGAAGGTTTAAATTCCATGCAATATTTACCCCAGTTCCACCGTGGTGGCGCACCATATGTTGTGCAAGGAATGCAACAGAGAGCGAAGAGAGTTGTTGAGATGCAATTCCATCTGCAAATGATCCTTCGTGGCTGAGAAGGAAGTCATATGCCGCGGAGCCTGTGACGAGAATTTTCTTCATCGGTAAGATCCTACTTTACAAAATTAGAAGTACGAAGCACGAAAACCGAAATACTTTCGTGCTTCATGTCTCATGCTTATGTATTTTATCGCCATGTCATACGTCAAAGATCCATCTCTCGCAGAACAAGGCCGGCTTAATCTGGAAATTGCGGAACGCCGAATGGGCGCTCTGATGGAAGTCCGTGAGCGGTTTACAAAAGAAAAGCCGTTCGCAGGTCTTACCATAGGCATGGCCTTGCATGTCACTAAGGAAACCGGTGTTCTCATACGCACGCTTCAAGCAGGTGGTGCGAAGGTCGCGATTACAGGGTGCAATCCTCTGAGCACACAAGATGATGTTGCAGCAGCGCTGGCGGAGGAAGATGTGCTTGTATGGGCGTACAAGGGTGAGACTACGGAGGACTATTACAAATTCTTAACGGCGGTAATAGACACAGAGCCGCATATTACAATCGATGATGGTTGTGATCTTGTAACAGAGATCCACACCAAGCATGCACATCTTCTGCCTCAGATGCTTGGCGGATGCGAAGAAACAACAACGGGCATCATTCGGTTGGAAGCGATGCGGAAAGACAACGCACTCAAGACGCCGATGATTGCTGTGAATGACAACAAGACAAAGCATCTCATGGACAACTATTACGGTACGGGCCAATCCACGTTCGATGGAATTTTGCGTTCCACCAATCTGCTCATTGCAGGAAAAACCGTGGTTGTAGTTGGGTATGGAAGCTGTGGAAAAGGAGTTTCTATGCGTGCAAAAGGTTTGGGTGCACAAGTGATTGTTACGGAAGTAGATTCATTTGTTGCATTGCAAGCTGCTATGGATGGGCATCGTGTATTGCCCATGGCAGAAGCTGCGCCACTTGGAGATCTATTCATCACCGTTACAGGTAACTTGCATGTAATTCGCATGGAGCATATTGAGCAAATGCGTGACGGGGTGGTGCTTGCCAACTCCGGGCATTTTGATAATGAGATTGATGTGAAGGCTCTTGAGCAGGAGGCTAGTCGGAAGCGCCGTGTACGACATTATCTGGATGAGTATTTGCTCAAGAACGGTCGTGTTGTGTATCTGGCAGGCGAGGGCAGGCTTGTTAATTTGGCATCAGCAGAGGGGCACCCCAGTGAAGTGATGAGTCTCTCTTTCTGTGGTCAGGCGTTGGCGTGTGAATATTTGGTAAAGAACAAAGGACAGTTGCCAAATGATGTTATTACCTTACCTCCAGAGATAGATGATCAGATTGCAAAGCTGCAGCTGGAAGCAATGGGTATTTCCATCGATAAATTGACGGAGGAACAGAAGAAGTATCTGGCGAGTTGGCAGGAGGGGACGTGATACTGGTATTTACCAGCTCTTGACATTTTATTGACATGTAGTGTGGGCAGTGTAAAGTTTTCCTTGTTATGGATTGCATTTGTATCCTCTTTCCGTACTCCTTCCGCCACAAGAATGAGGAAGGGGGCTGTGCATTATAAATCGTCAGGAAATTCGTAAATGCAGCTCAATTAGGATATAAGGGTTTTGATCTTTGAAAACATCATTATTTACGCAATTTGTGAGCTGTTCTGTATTTCAAAGGAGACATGGGTGTTTCCTGTGCAGATAGCATAGTTTTTGGAGGTTATTATGGAAAAAGGACGCAGCCGGAATCGGCGCAAACATAGAAAACAGCCTGGCAAGCCAAAGGGGCCGCCAAGGACTGTACGCCGGAATCCGGTGAAGTAACCTCCATGCAATCTTTCGATTGCATAATTGTCGAGTCCCAGAGCATTCTACTCTGGGGCTCGGCATCTTTTCAGGTCAGCTCATTGCTTGTGTTCTTTAACAATTGATATGTGCTTACGCTGCTCTGTGCTCTTTTATGGAAGGAGAGCCGTGATTCACGCATATTGGCAGAGCGTATGGTTCGAGCAGGAGAGAATATATGCCTCGTAGCAAGACCAACGGAGCCGCTTCTCGGAGGCGGCTATTGCAGGGCGTCAGAAATGATGCTCCAGGAAGCCCCAAACCAAAGCAAAGGGGCAAGAAAAAGAAAAAGTAGCTTGATCCATTCGCCCGGTGCGACTCAGTCGCACCGGGCAACCTTTTTCGCACTGAGCAGTGTGTGCACTAGTTAATTCACTGAAGCCATCACGGCGTAATCGTAGATGAAGTCGGATGGCGGAGAGGGGGGGATTCGAACCCCCGAGACCCTTGCAGGTCTACGCGCTTTCCAAGCGCGCGCACTAGGCCACTATGCGACCTCTCCATGTGTTGTGATACATCTTTAATTGTAACGGACGTTTGAGTATGGCTGTAGAAGAGTCATAACAATTTTCCAATTGTCCTGCAATGCGCAATACTTAATACGTCATATTATGAAGATTTCCCTATCATTGCTTGGCGACTACATCGATTGGATCGAAAAAGATCCACAGGTTATTGCGCAGCAGGTTACCGCGCATACTGCAGAAGTTGATGCAATCATTCAGCAGGGAGCGCTGCTTGAGCATTGTTGTGTTGGGCAAGTTATTACAATTTCCAAGCATCCTGATGCAGATAAGCTTGTTCTTTGTGATGTAAAAACAGACAAAGGGAAAGTGCGAGTTGTATGTGGTGGTACAAATTTGCGAGAGGGAATGTGCGTTGCATTTGCGCACGTTGGTGCAACTGTTCGTTGGCATGGAGAGGAAATGATGACTCTTGAGAAAGTAAAAATTCGAGGCGAAGAAAGTGCTGGAATGATCTGTGCTGCCGAAGAACTAGATCTTGTGGCGCAATTTCCTGAGGCAGTTGGTCACACAATTATTGATTTAGGAGATGATGACTCTGGTGTCGGTCGGTCACTCAAGGAGCACTTGGGTCTGGATGACGCAGTGCTCGATATCGATAACCACGCAATTACACATCGCCCAGATCTATTTTCGCATGTTGGATTTGCACGTGAGTGTGTTGCTATGGGCATTGCCAAGTGGAAGGAAGAACCAAAGTTCGAGTTGCCTTCATTTGGATCATCACCGCTACCACTAAAACTCAAAAACGATGCGGGCAAGCTCATTCCACGCTACCTCGCATGCACGCTTTCCATCGATGATGTTGGAGAAACACCCGACTGGATGAAAAGTAGGTTGGAAGCGGTAGGCAGTCGGTCACTTAATCTCCCAGTAGACATCACCAACTATGTAATGTTTGAGCTCGGCATGCCGCTACATAGCTTCGATCTTGATGATCTAAAAGGAGACATATCAATGCGCACAGCCAAAAAGGGTGAGAAGATTGTCACACTTGATGAGGCAGAACGGGTGTTGCCGGAGGGCGCGATTGTAATCAGCGATGGCAAAGGTATTTTCGATTTGCTTGGAATTATGGGAGGTCTGCGTAGCTCCACTAAGCCAACTTCGCGCAATCTGCTTTTACACAGCGCGGTGGTAGATCCTGTTGCTATCCGGAATACGATAATTGCAACGGGGCATCGCACAGATGCGGCAACCATCTACGAAAAAGGAATTCCACCAGTTATTGCTGCGTGGGGTTTTGCACGTGCCTTACAACTCTTTTTGGATCACGTACCTGGTGCGAAAATCACATCGAAGTTGGAAACATGGGGTGACGATGGCAATCCAACAGATGTCACAGTTTCCTTGAAACATATCCACTCGTTGCTTGGAAGCGATATCCCAAGCAAGGAAATTACATCGGCTCTCAAGAATCTTGGATTCTCTGTTGAATCCAAAAAAGACAAACTTTCTGTTAAACCACCTCTCTGGCGCATTGGTGACATTACAGGTGCTCACGATGTTATTGAGGAAGTTGGTCGTATTTATGGTTACGACAAAATTGATCCGCAGATGCCAACCGCAGAGGTTGCTCTGCCGGAACGTGATCAGCGCATCTCTAAGATGCGTGATGCATTTAAAGAACAACGATTCTATGAGGTGCTACCACTTTCGCTTGTGGGGCCTTCTCTGCTCTCTAGAGCGGCCATAGAGGCTTCTGGTTGTGCAGAGCTCACAAATCCCTTCGGTGAGGAGCTAAGCCTGTTCCAGCCGAGTGTGTTGCCAGGGTTGCTGGAGCATGCAGAGGACACGATTCGAAATGCTCCTGCAGTGCTTCGTACGTTTACAATGACGCACGTGCACTCGGGTGGGAAAGAATTTATGGAGTTGGGTCTACTCGTTGCGAGTCGGGAAGAAACCGATCTCAAGAGCGATCCATTCCTGTGTGCCAAAGCAGATCTTGTGCACGCTCTCACGAAGGCTGGATATTCCATGAGCATTCAACCTGCCGCTCAGGCTCCAGCGCATGCGCACCCCGGGCGCTGCGCAGACATCATCATTGCAGGCAAAACCATTGGTCAGCTCTTCGAAATTAATCCTCAGGTACGAGCAGCCTTTGGGCTACCGCAGCGGGCGAGCGCTGCGCTCATCAACATTGAGGCACTTCTTGCTATCGAGTCGACTGAAACACTTGCAGAACCAGTTTCCGGATTCCCACCCGTCGTGTACGACGAGACGATTGCCATGGCACATGATAAATCTGTTGCCAAGCTCCTCAGCGCTGCCCGTGAGAAGAGTTCTCTACTTGAGTCAGTTGAGGTGGCAGATCTATTCGGCAAAGCAGAAGACAAAGAGTACAACCTCACACTCAGGTTCACGTATCGGAGTTCGGAGCGCACGCTTACAGAGCAGGAGGCGAAGGTGGAGCATGAACAAGTGCTTGGGGTAGTTACGCGGTAAAGGTGTATAATTCATGTCCTATATCTGTCACAACTCGCACTGGAGATGACGGCACAACGGGACTCTTTGGAGGTCAGCGCATATCCAAAGCGTCAGAACGCATTCATTCGTATGGTGATACAGATGAGCTCAATGCTGTGGTTGGGTTGGTGCTTTGCGAAGAAATACCTCCAGTGATTTGTAATCAGCTTTCTGAGTTGCAAAGTTTGCTGTTCACACTTGGTGCAGATCTTGCCGCACCGGTGTCATCATCTGTTCGAATTACACCTGAGGACGTACATGTTGTGGAGAGATGGATAAGCGAGTTGGAGTCACAGTTGCCTTCGCTCAGGAATTTTGTTTTACCCAGAGGATCGCGATCTGCATGTTTGTTGCATCAAGCGAGGACTATCTGCAGAAGGGCAGAGCGATGTGCAGTAGATCTCAGTAAACGTGAGACAGTGAATCCACACGCACTTGTGTTTCTAAACAGGGCAAGTGACTACCTTTTCCTTGCAGCGAGATACGTGAATGACGAAGAGGTAGAGTGGAAACAATAATCAAAGTCTTGTTTGTATTTGTTCCCAGAAATTCAACATTACAAGGAATACAAAAAGCAATGTTAGTGGTAATCCGATTATTAAACTTACCAGCATCGATCGTTTGCCTGGTTTGATGACGCTTAAATATAGGCTTGTACCACCAAATAAGATCGAAACTAGAATCAGTGGCAAGTCTGCAACGGCCATCCACCATTGTGGCCATGGACCGTACAAATTATTGAAATGTAGTAAGTACGCAACAAAGAAGCTGCCGCCAAGAAGGTAGAAGAGTAACGCACTCAGTTTGTTGAGGTGTGAACGCATATTTGTATTGTATCACTTTGTCTTCTTTTGCACTGTTAGGCTTGCTCTGCCCTTGGCACGGCGACGTGCCAGAACCTTGCGACCGTCTTTGGTCGAACTTCTTTTTAGGAAGCCATGCTTCCTCAATCGCCGACGCCACTTCAATTTCCCTAACATAAGCCCGAAAACTGTAAAGATTGGCGTATAGGGGGTCAAGGAAAAGCATGGGTTTCCCCTTGGCGATGTCTCCTCTAGACTCGCGACAATGTATACAATTCAACAACTTGCATCAGGTCTACGAATTCTAACTGCCCCCAGTGATGGTACTGAATCCGTTACTGTTATGGCATTTGCGGGCGCAGGATCTCGATATGAAAAGGAAGCAGATCGTGGCATTAGTCACTTTTTGGAGCACATGTTTTTTAAGGGCGGAAAGAAATATCAAAATACCAAAGAAGTATCGGAAGCAATTGATGGTGTAGGTGGTGAGTTCAATGCATTCACTGGCAAGGAATATGCCGGTTACTACATCAAAGTGGCAGAAAAGCAGACTGAGCTTGCCTGTGATGTGCTTAGCGACATGCTCATTCATGCATCGTTTCCACAGGAAGAGATAGAAAAAGAACGTGGCGTGATAATGGAAGAAGAACGTATGTATCAGGACACACCCATGTATCGGGTTGGTTGGGACTTCGAACTTCTTCTCTACGGCGACCAACCGCTTGGTTGGGATACTATTGGTACAGAAGAGGTCATAAAGAGTGTGAAACAGAACGATTTCCAGACGTACAAAGACAATCTCTACACATCAGATAATATAGTTCTCGTATTTGCTGGCAGCATTGATGAAAAGCGATCTTATGCTCTGAGTGAGAAGTTCTTTGGTGAGCTAAAAGGGAAAAAGGCACGTGATTTTCCTAAATTTACTCAGTA
>Ga0222658_1001182_pt1 | contig 11931 bp, 8 predicted proteins | sample AntAcemetagen476_FD_179830 | JGI IMG/M metagenome (GOLD analysis project Ga0222658, IMG submission 179830) | Saline water microbial communities from Ace Lake, Antarctica - #476 | ecosystem: Environmental > Aquatic > Non-marine Saline and Alkaline > Saline | place: Antarctica: Ace Lake | collected... | reverse complement strand
ACGTAGAAATAACTTTAGAGGGGTATTATGAGTATCTTATAGTAAAAGGTGGACCTATGTATGGTCAATCTGGAGGTAACTTCATAAAAAGATGGTGGACAAAGGTTAAAATGAATTACAACTTATTGCTTGAAATGGAATATCACGATCATTAAGAAAGGGAAAGGAGGGAAAATAATGTATATCGCTACTCTTATTTTCCTGTTGTTGAAACTGGGCATAGTGCATTGTCCGGGTGGAGGCGCTTGGAACGGAACTCATTTTGACCTAATAATCCTTTTAATACTGTTTGCTATAGATACAGTATCTACTTCTCTAATTCTACGATGGAAATTCGGTTGGTTTGAAAGGGGATAAAATGAGTGATATACGAAATGACGTGTGGTATCAAGAGATTACCAAACATATTGTAACGAGCCTCCTGCAGATGTCCAAGGACCGCCAGATAGAACTGGTTGATATCAAAATCCAGTATTCAAGGAGAGGGGAGAATAAGATAAAGATACTGTATGATACAAAGGAGGGTCAGAAAAGTGAACTTAAGTCTTTTTCAGTTAACGACGGTATCTAAGTGGGTGCAAAATCTTCCACCTATTGATCAACATTACGCACAGGTATTCTGGTCTGGGATTCTTGTGGGATTTATTCTTGGTTATCTGTTCTTTAAGGTCAAGCAACAGCTTTAATCTTCAAGGTCTTTTCTTATAAACCTATCCGCGAAGCGGATTAGACGCACCCAGAATATTAGGAGGTAGAAAATGCCAAGAGGGATATTTAAAAGAACTGAAAAACATAGACAACAAAGCATTAAAAATCTTTACAAAAATGGTAAAAGTCCTTGGTTAGGTAGGAAATTTACTAAAGAACATAAACAAAAATGTAGAGAATGGCAATTAGGAAGCAAAAGTCCTTCTTGGAAAGGAGGTAGAAGCAAATGTAATACTTATGGATATATAAAAATTCTTATGCCTGAACATCCTTTCGCTAATGGAAAATATATCTTTGAACATAGAGTAATAATGGAAAAGATGATAGGGCGTTATCTTAAACCTGAAGAATTAGTCCATCATAAAAATGGTATTAGAGATGATAATAGACCAGAAAATTTGATACTTACTGTTCAAAACAAAAACTGGCATCCTTGTTTTTGTCCTAAATGTGGCTTTAAATTTTTAATTAAATAGTTTAATCAGCAAACCAATATCCAAACACTTTCATCCCTGGAATTTCCTTAAAGAGTTTATTAAGTTTTGATGGCGAAGGATGAAGCGGAACAATATCTTTAAGGTAGTCAATAAGCCTTAAATACTTTGCGACTCTTTCAGAACAATAATACTTTTTGGGGTTATTAAGCCTACGTATCTTAAACAGCTGTCCTATTATACCTAAAAAATCATAGGACTTATGCCACCAATTTTGAGCTAAATCTTCATCTACTGCAAATCTTATTCTTGATTTATCATCTTCTGTAAGCCCTTTAATCTTCCAAAACTTCAAGCGATAACGGTTGCTCATATACTTAGTTATAGGTATCTCGCTATATGTTCCGCCTTGTGTTACAAACGTTCCCTCTCTTATCATTAACATCGAATGGGAGTAATTGCCTTCAGAATGGACTCTTATTCCCCAAGCAAAGAACCCTCTTAAATCGTCTGAAAAGACAATGAGGGGTAAATCTTCGGATTTAATCTTCAAAGGATCTATAAGTCTCATAACACTCCTTAAAAAGTTGCGCCTCGGAGTTTCGCTCAATGTACTCGTCAGAGGCGCAATAAATTAAAACTCAAGCGTTGTCCTTATAGTATAATCCGCAGTTCTCCAGTTATCAATCTGATGTTCTCTCCGAAGTTCAAGGATTACATCTATATCTTTCTCCTTGTTTACTTCTATCCTCTTGGCAACACCGTAATCCACCAGGAGATTATCGTCTCCTTCGTCGCCTCGCAGAAATTCTCCGACATTGTCCGCTATAGCCACGCTTGCGACGCTAATCACAAACATAACTACTAGTAATACCTTTAATACTTTCATAACACCCTCCTTGGGTTTAATCCGCTATCGCGGATATGGTTTTTAAGGAAGAATCTTACCGTTTTCTTTATTACTGTTCCGATAAAGGTGACGTCCTATCATTATTACAAGGGTCGTCATAGCGCCTGTAATCAGATCTGTCTTGGTGTGAATACTTAAGGCAAACAAACAAAGCACAGCGAAAAATCCCAGATATTGATAGTCTAATTGGGTGAGTTTCATAATAACTCCTTCATATGGTTGTTTATTATATGATAAGCCTTTCTCACCATATCTTTTCTACCTGTTTTCTTAGGCAATTCTCTTAACAAATGACCAATCATTAGAGGGTTTGCATATTTAATAAATTCCTCTTTTGTAACGATATCTTTAATCATGCGCATTTCTTTCTAATTTACCATCTATTTTATAAAGGAGTTTTGTCATATCTTGCTGAACCAGGCGTATAGAAGTTACATTTTTAAGTATCTCGTTTTGTTTGGTTTCAACAATATCAAGGCGCTTATCTTGAACAATATTACACTTTGAAGATACATCTGTTTCCTTTGCAAGAGCAACTACATTTCCTTTTAAAGTAGCCCACCCAGTAGCACTACACCCTACAACAATAACAATAGTAAACAGGATTTTAATATAATCTGCTGATGTCAGTTTAAGTTTCCCGTTTGTTCTTCTTTCTATGCCATCTGGTGCTGTGCTTGTTGTCTTCATTTCCCCTCCTTTAGTCTAAAACTATCCACAAGGTCTAAAATCTGCGTTCTATAATGTAAGAGTTTTGGATTATCTCTATCAGTTTCCTTATCTATTGATAACTGACGATATGCTTCCAAATAGGCCTCTATTGCTTGAACCTTTGCGTTAATCTTAATTATCTTATCTCCCTCTGGAGAATTGGCTTTAATCTTTCCACTCTTAATATCGTTCATACCCCATTTGTTTCTTTCCCTTGCTTCATAAAAGAATTGCATATTTCTTCCAGAGTGAAAATAGAACTTCCTTAATAAAGGATTACCAGGGTCTTTACCTATAAATATCCTCATTGCTCTACCCATATAACCCTCTATAAGAAAATCTATCTTTACAGGGCTTATATCTAATTCCTGTCCTAATTTCTTGGCAAACATAGAAGTTGTTTCTGTAAATCTTTCTCCTGGCCTTACACCTTGCATACCTACGCTTTCCAAAGGTGTTACTCTTGGATAAAATCTCTTACCAGTTACAACCCCTGTTATTGGTTTTAATATCTGTGGAAACAAAGCGAAGAATTGTCTGTAAGGGTCTGTTACATTTAACTGGTCTGGAATCCATGCAGTTGCGCCTTCAAGATATTCTTGTGCTGTATAATTGGTGTTCATTAGGTTGTCTGCCAATACCATATTCATAAGACCGCCTATAACTGCCATCTGTTCCGGTACTCTCCAACGCATAAGGTCTTTACCATTGAGCGCAGGTATCCATATATAGTTTATCAGTTCTGTAGGCGTTAAATTCTTATATAACTCTCTCTGTTCCTTGGTTGATTTCTTATAAAGGTATGAAAACGAGCCTATGATAGCAATAGTGAGTGCAGACCATACAAAAACTGCCTTATTTTGCGTTTTAAGGGCTTCTTTTTCGCCTTTGGTAGTACCAGGGCCTCCTGTTCCACCCTTAATAGTTCTGCCAAACTGGGCTAATACCTCTAAAGACGCATTGAAAAATGGTAGTGAACGGATAAACGATCTACCTGTAGTTCCTTTGCCTCCGTATTGGTGTCTACCTATGTGGTGAAAAGGCGCGGTAACTCTCCCTGCTTGTTCCAATGCTACCATTTGGGATTTTCCTGCTTTTCTGCTTAAAACATAATCAGCGCCTCTGGTTACAAGTTCACTATATTTGGAAAGGGTTGAAAGAACCTCGGCAGTAAGCTCTACGCCTCCTTTTAAGGTATCAACTACTTTCTCTAATGCGTTCTTTTCTGCGTTTAATATCCTAAAGATGTCATGTGGGGTCTTGTCCATAAAACCTACAAGGGTCTGGCGCTCTCCACCCAGTTCAAGATATTCCTTGAAGTAAAAGGCCTCCTCACCTTGAAAGTTTACAAGCATTTTAAACACTTGTCTTACAGGTGAAAAGAAAGGAACAAATTTATTATAACTCTGGACAGTAGCAGTTACCTGGTCAACAAAGAAATTCGACACAGCAAACCACGGATACATACCTGTTGTGCCTTTAGTAAACAACCTACTCGCGCCAGTAAATACTTCTTCTATTAAGTGGACATTTTGATAAGTTAGGCACTCGTCTATAACTGCCTTTATCTCCTTTGATACAAGGAAAGGAACGCGCTTTCCGTTTAACCGCACCATCATTATATTAGGGTCTTTTTCCTGTGGATAAGAGATTTTAGTTATCATAGTGCCTTGTATCATTTTCTTATCAACTGAACGAATAAGTTTTACCTCTTGGAATAGGTCTGGAAACTTATCGGCAAGTTTGGCTACCTTGTTGTAAACCAACTGGCGCATAGACTTGGTAAAGATTTCTCTGTGGTCAACTATACTTTGGTAAAGAGGATTTATAATAGAAAGTTCTGAACCTTTGCGTGGAAGAAGTGAAGATATTTGTTTGCCTATCTTTATATTCTTTAAAGGAACAGAGGCTGGGGGAATACCCAGAATATCATTATACATTTCCCTCTTTAAAGGAGTGTAACCAACTCTGGTCTTTAGTTCCTCATATTGTTTAGGCAGTAATAACTGAACCAAAGGGCTCGCCATTAGATCAAGGTCGGCTCTTACAAGGTTATCATACATCTTTACTGGCTCGGCAAATCTTTCCTTGTTTGTTTCATACGCTTGTTTTACTACCCTAACATCAAATCCATCACGCCTTAATATCCCCTTTAGGTGATTATATTCCTCTGATGCTTGTTTTGCCTGTGTAAGAACTTTTTTTACACCTTGATAAGTTTCAAAACTTGCGCCTAACTCTTGTCTTAACTTATTAACCATTTCTGCGGCTTGAAGGGCTTTTTGCCTTAACACCTCAAGATGTTCATATGAGGCAGTTTGTTGTCTGGCTACCAACCAGTTAGCAAAATCATTTATGTTTGATTTACTCTGTAAAGTATTGATTAAGGTTTTCCAGTTATACTCAAATTTCTTAAATAGTTTCCCTCGTTGGTCAAGGGTCCAGTAACCGCGTCTACCTATAATGTTCTTCATTACAATAGAGGAAACATTGGAATAAAATCTTGCCCAGAGTGAAGGGTCGTCGTCGGTAAACCATACACCACCCTGTTTAGATAATTTCTCAAGGATAGAAAGTCTATCAAGGGTTTCATTTAATATTTTATCCTCTATCTTGATAAACTGGTCTTTTACACCCTCCTGGGTATCTGTTATAATCTTTGAACCGACTTGCTGTAGTGGGTCTAACTTTGAATACTCGTCAATTATATCCCTGCCATCTTTGATAAGGTCAACAAAGGTTTTCTCGTAGTATGTTTTACCAGGTGTTAATATTTGCTCTACCAGATACGGATATTCCTGTTTTATCCTTGAGGGTTGAATAACCATATTTTGAATAAATACTGCGATACCCTCTGTCATACGCTTCATTAACTTATGGTTTGTCCTGCCACCAGGATAATACTGGACATAAATGGCAGTAAGTTCCTGCCTCATTTTAAGGGTTGTAGGGTCATAAATGGGTTTCCCTGTTGTACCTTCTCCTACTGTCCTCATTATCTTACTGGTAAAGTAATTGGTATTTTTATCTACATAGTGGACAACTTCGTGGACAGCAACGGAAAGACTATTGACAGCATAAAGAAAGATATTAGTGGTCTTGTGGTAATAGATACCTAAAGTTCCTCTGGGATTATACTTCTCTCCAAACTTATTGGCGTATTTATGGATAAGGGTCTTGACCTTTTCAAAGAGTTTAAATTCTGCTATTGGCACTTGTGTAGGGCCTTCTTTGGGGTCTGGCTCACTCTTTTCATACTTATCTATGCCACCGAACATAGATGGGTCACCTGTGTCAACATCACCGGCAAGGAGATCTACACCTGCGCCTCTTACGCTTGGTTGGTCAGCAAGAAGGTCTACTGGAGCAGCATACTTCTCTTTTAATAATTCATAAGTTTCTTTATCTTCTACTAATTCTCTTTCAAGTTTTTCAAGAATATCCTTTGATTCAAATGCTTCATCTATATCTTCAGCTTTCTTATTTAAAGTTCTTAACTCTGCTATTTCTTTTTCTTTCCTTGCAATTTTATCAGGTAAGGTTTCTCCTGGTCGCTCTGATTCTTCTCTCTGTAAGCGTCTTGCTATTTCTCCTTTATCTTCTGGTTTAGCAAGATTTTCGTTCTCGGCAATAATTCCTCCCCCTTCTGTTATAGGAGGTTGTTTCAAAGGTAACTTCTTATAATCCCCAGTTAATACTGGCAATAAAATAGCAACTGGTTGATTTTGATAATTTGCTTTAAGAACGCCTCCCTTAGTTATCTTATAGGTAGCATTAGGATAACGGTTTCTTATAGCATTAAACTTGTTTTGTTCATAGGTATAATATCCATCTTCGGTTTTAAACAAAACTTTCCCTGTAATAGTTTCTCCACTATCATCTTTATAAGACGCTATTGGTTGAGTAGATTTACCTTCTTCTATAGTAGTTTTAGTAAAGTAATACTCAAACTCGGCAGGTGTTCCCTTTTCATCTATAACAGTTTGAACTGTTTTATCATCTTTAGGAATTGCAGGTTTACTATCATCATATTTAGCACTTTTAGGCACTTTACCTTTAATAAGTAACTTACCGTCGGTAAACCAACCATCTTTACCACCTTTATATAGTTTCCCTATATCCTCTTTCTTCCCTGTGGTAGATCCAGAAGGTAACTTCGGAACTTTCTTTTCTTTCATTACAGCAGGAGTTTTCGCTATAATCTCCTTAAATGCTGTTAGACTTTCTTTAGTATTTATTATATTCGCGCCACCATCAGTTTCAAAGGTTACCTTTGTAGGTTCTTTAACATCTGCCTTATTAGGTGCTTTGGTGATTGCTTCATCTATTTGGATTAACAACTGTTCTTTCTCTGGAAAGACTTTAAGACCTTTTTTAGCAGGTATCACCTTGGCTTTTTCTTCTTTTTTCTTAGTGACCACAACCGGAGGTTTAGACACAGAAGGAACAACTACAGGTTTAATTGTAGGTTTAAGACCTGGTTTAATACCTTTAATACCTTCTAAAACTTGAGGCCCTCTTGGTCCTATATCTGTTGTTACAATAGGTTTCTGAATACCTGTTCCTACACCTGGTAACTGGGCTTGTCCTGGTTCTATCTGCGCTGTAGCTGCGCCTTTAATCATACCCATTTTTGGTCTACCTAAATAATCGTCAAGAGGAGTATCACTTAATATTCTATAAAGGTCTTTTGCACCTTTATTTAACTGTGTCCATTTATCAGCAGGCATACTTGCTTTTAGTGCTCTTAATTGTTTACCTGTTATTACACCTTGTTTTATTGCTTTGTATAAATTTCTAACAGCAGTTACATTTATCTCTTTAAGTTCCCTTAATTCTTTAACTGCTTGGTAATTGGCAACTTTATAAGACGCAGGGCTTATTATCGCAAAATAAAGTAAACTGGAAGGAGTACCTGCAAACCTGCCTAAATAACCTAATACTTCTGACGCTACTGGACTATAACCTAATTCCGTAAAGAGTTGTTTATAACTGTAAGGTTTCTCTGCTCTACCTGCGGCTAAACCTGCTCTCCATACTTTTTTTACTCTGGAAGGTGTTAAAGGTGTAGTTTGCCCTGCGATCGCTTTACCCCACTCTGACATTACAGCAGACGCGCCACTTTCTTCTACCATACTGGCATATGCTTGTTCTTGCCAGGGCATTACTTTAGCAGGTAAACTTAAACCACCTGTAGCAAATTCTGTCCAACCTATCTTGGGGATTTTACTTTCTCCATAAGTTTCTTGATTAAATACAGGCATTATAACTTTATCAAGTATCTTTACATTTGCTTTGGCAAAAGATTTGGCTAATTTTTTCGCCTCTGCTTGTGCTTTACCTGCCATTTGGTTAATAGGCCCATAATCCTCTGGAACAGAATAATCTCTGTTACCTATTCTTATAATTTTAAATCCTGCGTCCTTTTCGCCCTTAACTGTTTTATCCCAAGTTTTATGATTTTTACCTTTAAGTATTATGGCAGAGCTTTCTGGTAAACCCAGTTCTTCTCTTTTTTCTTCGGTTAATTTAACTCTACTTCCCCAATGTCCTGTTTTATCTGGTTCTAAACCTCCTTCAACAGCAGTAAGCATATCGTAATCGTCTTTATCTGCGTCAAACTTGGCTAATAAATCTATTGGTTTCTCTTGTTTTTTAGGTTTGGCGTCTGGATAAGAAAGTAAATCAAGTGGGTTTATTTCGTCTGCATAAGCTTCTTTTACTTGAAAAGGATTTAGACTGCTTATTTTATCATACCACTCTTTAGAGGACTTCTTTCTTCGGTCAAGATGGGGTTCTCCAGGATTAAAGAACCTATCACTAATTGTTTCTGTAGCTTTATCAACATCACCAGACCCAAAGGATTTTATTATTTCTTGTCTATTTCCTTGACCTATATCGTGGGTAGGGTTCTGATTATTATATAAACTATCTCTTAAGAAAAGTATCTGTGATTCGTCACTATCTTCTTTCTCTTTGTTTTTAAGGAAGATATCATACGAATTTCTCATAGGTTCTTCCATCATTATCAAACCAGTAGCAGGTTTATCAGCACCTTTTTGTGCTTGAAGATAATCGTATGAACCACCTGTTTCTACATCAATGTTTCCTAATATAGCAGCTTTTTCCTCTCTTGTATTAAAGTGCTTATCTACAAGAGCACGAATTTTCTCCTTGCGTTCCTCTAAAGTATCTTTTGCCAGTAAGTCTATGCCCATTTATTCCTCTATAACTTCTATTCGGCTCATAAGTTCTTCTCTGGAAATCTGGTGTTTCTTCATAGTTGCCTGTATTGCCTCCTCCGTTAGTTGACTTTTCAAGACCCTTTTCTTTGTTACCGCGGCTTTATCTTCAACAGGATAACTCATAACCAGTTTAACTGCCTCTGGGTCTTGTTTCCAGTTCCTATGCCCTCTCATTTGTAAATGTTCAATAGCGTGTCGTCTGGTAGGATTATCTACCTTAATATCAATACCCATATCAGTCCTTTTCATTATGTTTCGCACCTTTAGATCGCCTAATACTTTATCATATTGCCATTTTGAACCTGCGAAACCTCCAGGCATAACACCAGTTCCATCTGGTTTCTTTATAGGTGCAAATTGACCTTTTGGGTCTGGTCGCATAATTTGACCTGCTCTATCAAAAGGCGCTCTAAACTGTTGCATTCGCTGTTCTTTTGCTCGCATAGGCCCTGCATGGCCCGGGCCACCTATTGGTCCACCTGTTTCTCTACGCATTACAGGTATCTGTTGACCAGTCCTGGGGTCAACCCTTGAGGCAACAGGTTGATTAAGCGCACCTTGAGTTTTCTCAAACCCTCCACCATACGCCTGTTTTGCTTCACCTTGAAATATCTCTGTTACCTCTGCGTCTTTCTCGGCTTGAGTTTTAGTAGGTTGTTTATAACTAAAGGTAGGAAGATAATCGCCAGATTCTGGGTCATATTTAATAACTACATTATACCCTGCCTCCTTTGCCTCCTTTATATCTTTACGCAACTGGGCTTTCTTTTTCTTCTTACCCATACCTTCCATCATAGTTGCCATTGCTACTTTTTCTCGATATCCCACTGTGTCCTCCTTGAGTTTAATCGCTCCGCGATATTGTTTATAAGAAAATGCCTATCCAAATATTCCACTATCATCACCACCGAACATATCTGCCATTATTTTAGACCAATCTATCTGTTGTGTCGGATTTACCATACCTTGAGTGCTTGTAGCATTTGGAGTATTGATAGCAGGGGAGTAACCACCTGGAGCCTTACTTAAAAAGTTGCTCATATTCCCATATCTATCTTGTTTCTCTTGATACTTCTGACCGTATTCCCATATACTCTGGTCAACAGCCAAATCCTCAAAACTCTTGGTATATTGTTCGTCAAGTTTATTGAAGTAACTGAACGCAGGGCCTTGGTCAAGCATACCTGCACCTGCAAATCTTTCAGTAGCGCTTTGCTCTGTTAACTTATGTTGTCCTGCTAATCTCTCTTTACCTTTTCTCCAGATAGAACTTTCTAAATCTTTCCCTAAGCTATATTCCTTACCGAGGTCAGCAGTTAATTCTCCACCAAGACTTCTGGTAGCAGGTTCAAAGACATCTTTATATAAACCATACTGACTTGCTATCTGTGGTTCGGTATATGCTTTATAAGCCGCGTATTGGTCTTCTTGATAGGGTTTATAGACATCTGTTGCTAATCCTGCTTGAACCCCTGCGATCTGTTTCTGTGGTGCATATAGTTGCTCATACCAATCACGCTGTTCTTCTGCTTGTTTTCCTGTTTCATAAGCACCATATATATCCCCTGCAGTTCCCAGTATATTCTGCAAGTCTTTATTACCTGTGATACTCTGTATAAATCCACCTATCCCACCTTGAGTATTTAACCCAGGGATAAGGTTGATTAAACTGGTTATGGCACTTGGTAAACCACCTTCACCGTCACCTGTTCCTTCTGCTGTTTCTCCAGTAAAACCAGAAATAAGGTCTTGTAGTTCCTGTGTAAGTCCAGTTCCACCTCCAGGATCGCCACCAGGCCCTCCACCTGTAAGGATAGATAACAGGTTACCTAATAAGTTTGCTTGGTCGCCTCCACCTGTAGGAGTTGCCTGGTTAGGTGATGGAAATAAACTCTGTATTACCTTTTCATAATCTATTGGGTTCTGTATATTCTGAATATTTATATTAGGGTCATATCCATAAGTTGGCCCTGCTCCATAAGTCGGTGCTTGATAAGTAGGTGCACCAGGTGCATAAGTTGGATTAAAAGTCGTTGATGGATTATACGCAGGGTTAAATGTATTTGTACCTCCAGGATAACTACCAGGATAAGGAGGATATTGAGTTTGAGGTTGTGTTTGTGTTTGTCCTCCACCGAATATATCCTCATAAACATTATAGACACTTCCAACCGTATCTGTGATGTTATTTATGTTGCCAAGTATATCATTGAAATCCCAACCACCTTCTCCTGTTCCTCCGAGCCAAGGTGCAAGATCATCTAAAGTTTGAGATACAGAACTTATGTTCCAAGGGTCGTCTTGAGTTCCAAAACCACCACTTAAAGTCCAAGGTTGTCCATCTACAGTATAAATAGGGTCCCAGTAATTTTCTGTATTTGGATTTACATAAGGATTAGGTAGCCCTTCTGAACCAGGAACAGGTGTGGAAGGAATACCCTCTGCACCTCCCCAGATATTTCCAGGGTCGGTCATTGGTGGTAAACCTACAGTTCCCAGAGGAAACCCTCCTCCCTGTGCAAAGATTTGTGATAATTGTTCTGGTGTCATTGAAGATAAATTTATAGCAGCCATTGTGTTTCCCCCTTCGTTTAAGTATTGAGTAAGTGCTTCGCCTCCATATAATTTTGCTTGGTCTGGTGTAAAGAAATTCCATATGTTTTCGCCTGCGTTCTTAGCGGCATTAATAGTAGGTCCTACCATATTTATCATATTCAAATAATTCATAAACTCTGGTTGTTGTTCACCAGTTATTTGACTATAAGTACCAGAAACATTACTCATTGTTTTTGTTACTTTACTAAGATTGGAATATAATTCTCCTAACATACCCATACCAGAACCAGTAACACTTTCACCTGTTGCTTTTATAGTTCCTGCCATTACTTCGTTCATATATGTAGAAAGAGAACCTTGTAATTGT
>Ga0222658_1001178_pt1 | contig 11966 bp, 13 predicted proteins | sample AntAcemetagen476_FD_179830 | JGI IMG/M metagenome (GOLD analysis project Ga0222658, IMG submission 179830) | Saline water microbial communities from Ace Lake, Antarctica - #476 | ecosystem: Environmental > Aquatic > Non-marine Saline and Alkaline > Saline | place: Antarctica: Ace Lake... | reverse complement strand
AAGAACCTCCTCTCAAAAACTTCCAAAAGAAATTGGTTATAAAGAAATACTAAAGAAAATTGCAAAAGATTACAAAGTTGAACATTTAATAAAAAGAAACACCCCAATTGAAGGAAAGAAATCAGATTCAGCACATCCATCAATCTATCCAACCGGAAATAAAAATATTCTTTCTGGAGATGAAGAAAAAATATACAATCTAATTGTTCGAAGATTTTTATCTCTATTTTGTGAAGATGCAATAATTGATAACAAAACAGTAAAAGCAACAGTTGATGAAAAAATATTTTCAACTCGTGGTTCTCAAATTAGAAAAAAAGCCTGGCTTGAGATTTATCCCAGTAAACAAAAAGAAATAGAAATTCCAGATATGAATGGAGAAGTAAAAATAATAGATTCTAAAATAGAAGAAAAAGAAACCCAACCCCCTAAACGTTACTCTCCCGCTTCTATTGTCTCTCAATTAGAAAAAAGAAATCTAGGAACCAAAGCGACTCGTTCTTCAATTCTAGAAACATTATATGATAGAGGTTACATTAAAGAAAAATCTATTGAAGCAACATCTCTGGGAATTTCATTAATTGAAACTTTAGAAAAATACTCTCCAATAATTATTGATGAAGCTCTAACAAGAAAATTCGAACAACAAATGGAATCAATCACAAAGGCAAAATCAGGATTTTTGGATAAAGAAAATAAAATAATTGACAGTGCAAAAAAGACAATAACAGATATTGCAAAAGACTTTGAGAAAAATAAAAATAAAATAGGAAAAGAATTAGTTCAAGCAACAGATAGTTTAAGGGCACAACAAAAAATAGAAAATACAATTACTCAATGTCCTAAATGTAAAAAAGGAAATCTTGCAATAACCTACTCTAAAAAAACAAGAAGACATTTTGTTGCCTGCGATGCATATCCAGAATGTAAAAATACATTTTCTCTTCCTCCTAACGGAATAATAAAAATAATAAAACCAGAAAAACTTTGTGAAAAATGTGGTTTTCCTATGCTAATGCGTTTAAGCAAAGGAAAACGTCCCTGGATATTTTGCTTTAATCCTGAGTGCCCTACAAACAAAGAAAGAATCGATGAATACAATAAAAAGAAAGAAGCAGAAGAAAACAATTAGAAATAAAATTTAAAATAAATAAAAAGAAAAAATAAAATTATCTTCTTTTTTTCTTAGAAGATTTTCTCTTAACGGATTTCTTAACTGGCTTTACTGAAGTTGAGCAGGAAGATAAATTCTTACAACCCACTGCATGAATTATCAAAATTACAGCCGCAGCAGCAACAATCCATTTTGAAGTTGTAGCAACAAAAATCTTAGACGGCCAGATAGCAAAAACTAAAATAACAAATCCTAAAACAACTTCCGTAGCTTTACAATTACACATCTTTAACACCTCTTTTAATTAAAACCAAAAAGATTATTCAGTTAATAAATGTAATGTTAAAACCACTCCTTTAAATTTTTCTGAGTTTTAACCTCATTTAATAATTTGCTTTTCTTTAACAATGAAGAACAATCAAAACCATATTTTATTTTTCCAACTTTCTTAGCAGATTCCATAAGCTCATCTTCTGAATTAAATCTCATTCCTTTTCCCAATAGCCCTAATGATTTTCTAACAGACTCTCTTACAACCCAGACTCCAAGAGCAGCCCAATAAGAAGGAGTTTCAAGCCTTATTGCTAAAACTCCTGCCTGTATTTTTCTCGCATTCAACATTTCAAGAATTGGAAGACGTGTTGCATAATATCCTCCCGCAGTATTAAACGCGTATTCTTTTCTTCCATAAAAATTTTCGTAATCAGTAGATGCCTTAATCTCATCTGAAGGATTCCAAGAACTTCCAGGAAAATATAATTCAAATAACTCAAAACTCCAGACTCCAGGAAAAAGCATTATCAAATACTGATTTCCCATAAACTCTCCAAAAAAGAATTCATAATTTTCAATCCATTTGTAATCTCTTACAGAATTCAAAAGAAATTTTCCAATAGTATCATCAGTTGCAGTAATAGACCAACGAGTAGGAACTAACTTCTTATTTTTCTTCATTCCTAAAACTCCAACGGAAAGAATTTTATTTAAGACATACTCATTAAAATTATTTTTATACAAATATTCAATTGATTTTGAAGCTTTCAAATCATCATTAATAACTTTATCAATTTTTCTTTCAACTTTTACATTCCCAGAAATTTTCGCCATTTTTAGCGGAGCTGCCATTCCAATTGGTTTTAGAACTCTGTCTTTTTCTCTTCCAGTTCTAACTCTATTTTTTAATTGAATTTCAATATCTACAGGATTTGAAGCAATAGCAATCTCTTTTGCAATCTCTACAAATCTTTTATTAAGTCTAGCATCAGAAACCTTACTCTGAAAACGAGAGTTAAGCAAACTATTTCTTAATTTAACAACCTCTTCAATCTTAAAGTTCTCTTTTGCCCAGTATGGCTCAGAATCATAAACCCATGCATTCTCATCTCTTTCTAAAGGAGATAAAATTCCAACATTTACTAATGGATATTTCAATTTACTCCCAATAAAAATACTCGGAGGGGAGTTACTATTTAATTGCTGAATTTTGCTTAAATCTTTATATCTAAAATTAACTTCAGCAATCTTTTTGATTACCTCAAATTTAATTGCCTTTTCCATCTAAAAACAATACAAAGTAACTTTAAATTAATATATAACAACTAAAGAATAATAATTTTTATAAATCAAATAATATATTAAACTCTATGGAGACTCCAGAAGGATAGAAGTTTGAAATAAAACTTTTAGTATACAAAGAGAAGACGACTCTACTCTCTGGTTTGTAAGATGTGCTAAACTAGAAACTGATTAAAGAATTAAAATGAAAAATGAATATCAATTACAAACACAGGAATCTGGAAGATACCAGCAATTAGTTGCATCAAGTGATTCGGCAATAGTAAAAAGTCTCTCTATCTATGGATTCGGAGATAGTATCCATTTTGAAAGAAAGACTGGAGAAAATTCAACTTTTGGAAGTTACTGGGGAATACACAACATAGGATGTTTTAAAGAAATAAAAAAAAGAGTTAATCATATTTCAGAAATGTCACACTTACAAATAAGAAATCTTGCAGGAAGACTATTTGAGTTATTATATCAAAAACCTAGGGGAGAAGAAAGATATAACACAAAACCAAAAATAGAAAAAACAAATTCAAGATATACTCAAATAGAAGAAGAATTATTAAATTTACAAAGAACCCAAAGAAGAATGTTAAGAAAAGGAGAGGTCGAAATTCCTGGAATCTCTCAGCATGAACTAAGCGCTGCTAATTTATGGTAATTAAAACAACCCTCTCTTAAAAATTCCTCTCTGTTTAATTTCAAAATCTAACTCTTTCTCTCCCATACTCCTGTGTTTTAACAAAATCGCTTTTCTCTTTCCATTTTGACTTTTCAATTCAATAATACACTTACTCCAATACTTCATTAAATCCCCCCCAACAATACTTGTTCCCCTCACCTTACCATTTTTTAAATCCTCATCTGAAAGAAATTCTGAATAAACCTGATTAGTAATTAATACTGGAATGTTCTGCTTTCTTGAAATTTCAGAAAGAATTCTCATCTGTCTTGCAACCTCTCGATTAACCTCTTTAATCTTTTCATCATCCCTCGATTTAACTGCATCCCCTAACTCTAATCGATAAAGCATTGCCATTCCATCCACAACAATCAACCCAACCTGTTCCTCCTTTAATTCCTTTAAAAGTTTTTCAAAAGATTTTTTCTGCTCCTCAAAATTTGTTGGACTTAAAATTAAAATTCTCTCTAATAAATCTTCAGATTCTTCCGGAGCAATCTGCTTAACTCTTTCAACACTAAATCCTCCCTCAGTATCAATAAAAATAACTTTTTTCCCTTTTTTTGCCTGAGAACAACTTGCAAGAATTACAAAATTAGTTTTCCCACTTCCCGGAGGCCCAGCAATCATTGTTATAATATCTGTTTCATAACCCCCATAAAGCCACTTATTTAAATCAAAACTTCCAGCAGAAATCTTATCTGTCTTAAAATTACTCTTAATCATAGAATTAATTAAAAATTAAACTTAATAAGAATTATTATCTTACAAGATGCCTATGATTTTTACTTCATCATACTTTGTTTCCATAGAATCTAAAACGGCCTCTTCTATCCTCTTAAGAACTACTGGGTCTTTTACTTCTGAAGTTTTAACATTATCACGAGTCTCTCTTATAATTGAATACGCTCTATTTAAACGTCCCTCAGATAATTCAACACTAGCAAAATCATCCATATCAACAAGATAGACTCTTACACCATCTTCACCACGAACAATAACTCTCTGAAGATATCTATTTCCTATTTCTGAAGAATCAAAATTTCTAAATGCCATTTTATTTAAGTTTTGAGAAATCACCAAGAACACCGTCTAAATCCTTAACTACTGCCTTAATCGCATCATCAATTGCTTTTTTAGCAGTTTTTCCTTTTGATTTGACTTTAAGAATTGGACTCTCACTTGAATGCTCTCTCTTCCATGCAGCAAAAGTTACAGAAGAATCTTTATTAAGATATACTCTTAAAAGTTCAACTAAAGTAAGATTTCCAATCTTAACTTCAATTTCTTCCTTAGATGAATTTAATACCTTAAATTCCATTATTAGAAATGATAAAATTCCTTTATAAAACTTACCATCCTAAGATAAAGTTTAACCTCTTAAGATAAAGTTTACTTTCTAAAGATTAAACTCCTTATACCCTTATCTGACAAATCTTTTTTATCTTTTTTTTCTACAAATTCGGGCTCTTCATCTCCTCTCTCTGAATTCAAATCAATTTCTTTCTCATCAGATTCATAATTTCCAGAAATCATTTCTCTTTCTTTCTTTTCTTTTAATTCTTTTAAATCAGCAATTGTCAATTCCTCAGAAACAATTGGATCAAAACTAACCTCTGCCTTTCCTTTAGGAAAAGCTTCTTCTTCAATCTTTTTTCTTTTAACAAGAACAACTCCAAGAAAAGCCTCAAGTTTTCTTATCAATTTATTATCATCTTCTGGAAGAACTCCCTGTTCTGCCATTTTTACCGCTATTTCACTCTCCCCTAATTTCTCTGCAAGTTGTTTCTGACTTATCTTAAGTCTTCTTCTCTCTCTCATTACTTCCCAATGAAAGTTATCTATCAAATCAGGACGTGGCTCAGATTTTTTTGGAAGATTTTCTTGATAGTTTTTATCAACAAGATCTCTTAGAGTAGTATCTTGTTTTTCAACCACAATATTTTTTTTAACATCTTCTCTAAATCCAGACACCCTCTTCATTCTATCATAAACACTCCCCTTGGCTTGATTAGTTTCTGATTCCTTAAGCTGAAAACTTGTAGGTCGTCTCAACAAAGGAATTCTTTCATCTAAGGCACATTTCTCACATACTTTAGAAACTCCATCACTAGAAACTGCATCGAACAATCTTACTTTTTCCCCAGAAATACCACAAATAAAACATTCATCCATTAAAAAAATAAAAGAGCTTCCTTTTTTAAGATTACTATACTCCAAAAGAGAGATTAAATTAGTAGTTCTTCTATCTCGTCTATATTTTTTGGATCATATAATGGAACTCCACCATTCACTATCAAAGTAGGAGAATCCTGAATACCATATTTTTTCTTAATCTTATCAATTAATTCACTATCAAGATTAACATCAAAAGAATAAATAATTAAATTACCACTATTCTTTCCATAAAGCACATCTAAAATTCTTCCGGTATCCTCGCTCTTTACTAAATCATTCTGATTATTAGAATAAAAGAACAGAATAGTATTAATTCCTGTATTGCACTGTTCGTTAAGCATGTTTACAAATTCTAAATGTTCCAGCTCAACAAGAGTATAAAACTTTTTTCTCTCTAAAACAAGCCTATTTTGTTTTCCTAACTTTCTTTCTAAATCATCAATTATTCTTCCCTGAAAACCTAAATCATTAGAAATTTTATTAAAAGATATATCTGAACAGATTCCTAAATTAAATAAACTATAATCTAACTTATCCTCAAAAATACTATAAGCAGTTCCACTCTGAAGATTAGAAACTCTCTGAAATTCCAAATACGAGATTGAATAACTAATTCCAAAAACTAATAAAAAGATAGCGGTTCCTATAATAAATGCCCAAAGATATCTTCTCTTGCTTTGTATTTTTCTTTCTTCCATCTTAATAAATCCCCTTAAAAGATTATAAATTTATCTCCACTCTATTTTCTTATAGAATATAGCATAAAATATTGAAACAACCCACCAAAATCCAAAAAGTAAGGCAAATAACAAAAAGAACAACAAAAGATTAAGAAATAATCCGGAGCTTCTTCCAACTTTTTTAGATGCATAATACAAATAAAAGAATAACACCGCCATAAAAATAAAAACAAAAATAATTATGGAATTTGAAAAAAGTAAGAATAAAAATCTTTCAACAACATAAAAGTTAAAATTCATAACATTTCCAAAATCAAAATTGATACTTCTTAAAAATAAAAGCTCTGAATGAATACTAAATGCAGTTTTAAAGAAAAAATAAACTGTAACAAATACTGAAAATAAAATACTTATTCCCGCAATTGGTAAAACAAACATCCCTAAATCTCCATATTTTCTCCCCAAAATATGCCTATAATCCCAAGTATTTTTTATTAATCCATAATACCATCTTCTTCTCTGAATCATTAGCGGAACAAATTTTGCCGGAGCCACAGTATAAACCGGAGCATCGGGACAATTATCTGTAAGATACCCTTTAGATTGAATTCTTAAAGCCATCTCCAAATCCTCAGTAATATTTCCTTCCTGATATCCTCCATGTTTCTCAAAAAATTCTTTCCTATAAGCAGAAAAAGCTCCAGGAGCAATATAAATAGCATCGAGAGAAGCAAAAACTTTTCTTAAAAATAAACCAGTCAAATATTCAATTTGCTGAACTCTCTGCCAAATAGTTTTGGGTTTATCTAAAACCATTGCAGGAGTAACAGACATAACTCGAGTATTTTTAAAATATCTAACCATATTTTTCATACTTTCAGGAGCTGCGAAAGTATCCGCATCTAGAGTAAAAATTATCTCTCCTTTTGCTTCTTTAATTCCTAAATTTAGTGCACTCCCTTTTCCCCCATTTTTCTTAGAAAAAACTTTAACTCTATCATTTGCATATTTTTTTGCAATCTCAAAAGTCTTATCCTTACTCCCATCATCCACAACAAGAACTTCAAATAATTCTTTTGGATAATCTGATTTCAAAATTAATTCTATAGTTTTTGCTATAGAATTTTCTTCATTGTATGCTGGAATAATAACCGAAACAAAAGGCAATTCCCTATCAGAAAGAAATTCTTTCGGCTTTTTTCTATCAGATAAAAAACTAAGAATATAAAATGTTGTAGCAATCAAACCTAGATATATAGATAAATAAATTACAAATACAATAAATTCCATTTAACTTTCCTCTGACACTTCTATGTCTTTTAATGGGTTTTTATTTTCTCCCTCTTTTACTGAAAAATAATCATAAAAATCCTCTGCTAAAGATAAATCATTTGTATGTCCCATTTTCTTCTTTTTAATCAACCCCAAATCTGAAAATTTTTTAACATGATCATAAGCTTTATTTCCTCTTATTTTAATAATAACAGATTGTTTTATTGGCTGTTTATATGCAATAATTGCTAGTGTTTCCTGTTCTGCTTTAGTAAATTCTGCACTTCCTGTGGCAAGTTTATTTACAATTCCAGAGAATTCCTGTTTAACATCCATTTTCCACAATTCGGTTCCGTGCTCTCCCTTATAGATTACCTCAATAGCACTATCAGAAGCATCATATTTCTCTTTAAGCTTCTCAATTAACTCTCTAATTATAACCGGATTCAAATCACTCAAACTTATTAATTCCTGCATACTCAAAAATCTTCCAGATATAAAAAAAACCGCCTCAAGTTTCCTTAAATCCTCTTTCTCCCTAGCTTCATCAATCTCATCAAGAGTTTTACTTGATACCTCATTCGCCATAAAATAAATAAATGGTAAGAGTTTAAAAGTATATTGATAAAGATTTTAATATATAAAAAAAATAGATTCATATGGTAAATCTAATAAAATTCATAAAAGAAAATAAATTGCTTTTAGCCATCTTCCTAATTTCTACATTATTTTTTATAATCCAAAGAACAACCTATTTGCATTGGGATTTTGCATCTTATTCTTTAAACGCAAAATATCTCTTTTACAAAGGAACATACTTTGAAACACTGCGCCCCCCATTAGCAAGCATTCTTCTTGGATTATTTGGAATATTTGAACCTTTAACTGAATATATCTATATTTTATTTGTATCTCTACTTTTTCTAATAAGTATAATTAATCTTTCAGATACTGTTTTTTATAAGGAATTTTTTAATAAGAAGATAAAAAAAGAGAATTTAAGATTTGTCTTTTATTTTTTCAGTATGAGCTATTTTGTATTATTATTTGGATTGAGAGAAGGAACTGAAATGCTTGCATTGGGATTTTTTACTTTGTTCCTAAGTTTTTTAATACAAAATAAAATTTCAGGACATTTTCTTGCATTGGCATTTTTATCAAGATACTCTTTTCTTGTATATTCTCCATTTTTATTAGCAAATAAAAACTACAAAAAAATAATTAAAAATATTTTATTATTTCTAATAATAATCTTCCCGTGGCTTTTATTTAATTATTTGAAATTTGGAAATTGGTTTACTAGCATAATTGATGCTTATGCAAATAATATTCTATTTCGGCAAGAACTAATGCTTCCCTTTAACTATTCTCATTTATTTTTTGTTATTGGAATCTTTCTCCCTTTTTTTATTATAGGAATTTTTTATTCAATAAAAGAAATAATAAAATCAAAAGATAAGTTCAGTAAAGAAAATATAATTATTTATCTTTTTTTAGCAATTTTGATAATTTCTCTGAAAGATTATGCAGGCATACCTTTGAAACAAGCAAGATATCTGTTTAATCTATCTTTGCCAGTAGCTTTTTTTTCAACAATCGGACTCTTTTACTTAATAAAAAATAAAGGTATTTTAAAAAAAATAAATGTTATAATCTTAATTATTTTTATTGTAACTTCTATTTTCTCTTTTGCATTGATTATAAAAATTTCCCCTCAAGATAATAAATTCAGATATGTTCAAGAAGATATAAAAAGTTTAGGACTAGAAAATTGCGAAATTCTCTCCCCCCACTGGGTTCTCGTAACTTATTATACTGAAAATGTCTATCCTCTTGGAGAAAATGATATAAATGATGCTCTAAAAGAAGGAAAAGTAATACTAATTTTTCAAAACAATCCAACTCTAGATGATGATTACACTCAAAAAAATTTAGAAAATAACATCCTTCTAAAAAAGGATAACTACATTTTTCTTTATGAAGAGAACAGAACGATTGAGAATTGCTCTAAAAAATATGTATTTGATTTTACTTATGTGAATAATCATTGTGAGATAATTGCTTCAAAATTTGAAAAAGTAAAACTAGATAAATTAACCCTAAATATTTGTAAATGGATAAATAAAAATTAAATTTTATTCTTAAACGTCCAAAATTTACTTCCTAAAAAGTTTATCCACAGAGAAATTGCTATTGCTAAAACCTGCGAATACAAATAGTAAATTCCAACTATATCTGTAAATATATAAAGAAAAAATAGATTAATTCCCAATGCAATTAGACTAACTAAAAGAAATTTGCAATAAGTTCTAAAAAATCCGTCTCTTAATCTTTCATAAAATGTCCAGGTTTTATTTAAAACATATTTAGATATATCCGCAATAAAAAAAGCAAAAATAGCTGAAATCATATAATAAATATTAAAGAACTCTGTAAAGAAATATAAAAAAACCAGATTAATAAGAGTAGCAACAACTCCAACGAGTGCAAATCTAAAGAATTGAATTAAATCCCCTTTCTTAGCCATTTTTTAAACAAATAAGAAAGAAGTTTTAAATCTTCCTCTCAAAAGGTTTAAAAATCAAAAAATACCTAAAATTTTATGATACCTCTAATAAAACAAGAAGGAGACTTTTACAGAATTACTCTTCATTTAGATTTGAATGGTAATGGAAATAGATCTAAAAGTTACTGGGCAAGAACTAAAGAAGAAATACCTGCAATTGTAGAAAGACACGTATTTAATGTAGAAAAATTAGCAAGATATTTTTCTTAAATCTTAAATCTAAGTAAAGCACCCACTCCTGAAAGTTTCTTAAACTGATCTCCTTCAGTTGTCTCTGTTGAAACAATTTCAATCTTTGCCGAAATATTTTCTGCTAATTTTTTAAGCTCTTTCATTTTAGGCTTATCAAAATCTTTTGAAAAAATTAAAAGTTCTACCGCACCATATTCTATAGCTTTCCTAATTCCTTCTTCATCATAAACAGCTTTATCTGGATTCTCTCCAAGAGTTGTAAAAAATTTCTCTAACAATTTCTTTTCGTAGATTATTTCCTGATTTGATAAAATGTCTTGTGCTTTTTGAACCAATTCCTTCAGCCCAGATTCATCAGTATCCCCAATATCTACCCTTCCAATAACCTTATCTCTTAATTGTGTTGTCATATATTCATTATCTAAAAATTCGTCCTTAGTTGGAATAGGTCCTCCTACTAAAATACCCTTTAATTTTTTATTTTCAAAAAAGGATTTTTTCATCTCCTCTGCAATTCTTTTATAAAAATCTTTAGTTAATCCCTCAGTAATTCTATGAAATCTCTGTGAAGAATTGTGAACAATTAATCCATTAGCTAAAAAATTATGACTCTTAGTTTCAATATCAATAGTCTTTAATTGTCCAATCTTTTCTATTTTAGAGATTTTAACTGCAATTAAATTTGAATTGTAAAATAGTTCCAATCTTTTTTTTAGAATTTCATCTTTAATCTTATCTAAAATTTTTATCTTGAAAACCTCCTTACTCATTTGCCGTTTATTACAAAAAAAGTAACCACAATTAAAATCTCTTGTATTTAATCCTGAATTCCTAATTATCTTAGCAACCTCAATTCCATTAACAACTAATTGTCTAACTTTATTTCTATTTCCCCTTTTATTAATCAATTCAACGACTTTCTTTTGTTTTTCAGCAGAAGAAAACTGAATAAAATCTCTAAATTTTTTTAAGGATTCTATATCATCTATGGCTAAAGTATATCTTATATTATCTGAATAAGGATTCATTTTATTATCATATTTATTTATAGAAGAAATAATTCCTATTCTAAGTAAAGAAAATTGTAATTGTTGTGAAAGCATTTTATTATTAATACCCAAGGCAACTCTTGATCCAGAAACATATCCCTCAGCATCAAAAAATCCAGCAATAAAAGCAGCTAAGGATTTATCAGAGGATTTCAAAATAAGGGGGGGGATAGTTTCGGTTAAAGTTTTATCCTTTTTGGCAAAAAAATATCTGAACAATTGGGATATAATTCTACTATAGACTCTTAACTGCCAGTAATTTTTACTCTCTCTAAATCTCAAATCAGATTTAATTACAAAAACTTTCTCAATTAAATGTTGATAATATTCAGCTACCTCTTTTCTTTGTTCAAAAAAAGTTATCCTATCTACCTCATAACTTCCATCACCAAGATAGTAACCTAAAATTCTTGCAAGACAAGGATTTATTTTATTAGGAATCTCTATATTTTTCATATTAAATTCTTGTTTAATTTCTGGGATAAAATCAATTTTTTTATCTTGATTTTCAATAACTATCTTTTGTGGCATTAATAAATAATCTCCTTCTTTTATTTCAAAAAGTGGTTTTTCCTCAATTCCGTTATCTGTCCTAACAAAAAAAAGGTGATCTTTAGAAGATTTAATCTTAAACTTAGGGTAACAAGTAGTAACTTCAAACAATTCTTTA
>Ga0222658_1001177_pt1 | contig 11967 bp, 8 predicted proteins | sample AntAcemetagen476_FD_179830 | JGI IMG/M metagenome (GOLD analysis project Ga0222658, IMG submission 179830) | Saline water microbial communities from Ace Lake, Antarctica - #476 | ecosystem: Environmental > Aquatic > Non-marine Saline and Alkaline > Saline | place: Antarctica: Ace Lake | collected... | reverse complement strand
CCGGCAAGCAGCCCCTCAAAACCGGAAACACCGCCGGTTTTCATGCTGGTGCCTGCGGGGGAACAGTCATAACTTCCGCTACGGCTTGCATTACACGACCCGGTTGCCAACCCGTTATCCAACGTGTGTTGCTCACTGTCGGTCGGGACATGCCAATCGTCGGGACAGATGCCTTGTGTACCCGCCGTCGTACTGCCACACATCGTCTGGTCCCACTGATAGAGAGCACCGTAGGTGGTGCAACTGTCATCACTGTCTCCGTAACAGTATTTTTCGATGGCAGCTGCAGTGGAGCAATCCGTTCCTTGATTTCCTACACCGGCAATCTTTGTTCCTACATTAAGATTCTCCGCCATCCAGCACTGAGTGTCGATCAGAACCGTATCGTATGATTTGCTGTCGCGGGAATCCACCAGCGCATCGCCGCACGTCCAGGAGGAACTCACCGCAAGTTTCACCTGCCCGTTGCCGGTGTCTACCGTAAGGTTTGCATTGGAAGCAATCTTGCTGGTATCTGTGAAGGAGTCGGAGATCGTGCTGGCAGCGAGGGCGATGCCCGCCATGACAAATACGAGAGTTACTCCAACTCCAGCTGTGAACCACGAGCCTTTGTCGATCCATCCTCTTTGCATGGCACTCATGATACCATAGATATGAGGAAAGGAGTCAATATCCTTACACCACCTACTCGGAGCAAATGAAAGACTCGGTGAAACATTCGCACAGATGCAAAACCTTGGCGTCACATTGAATGCAATGCGAGAGATGCGATCAAAAATTGAAATGGCGGGATAGTTGGATAGATGGATAGTTGTTGATGAGTCTGGAATATTTTGGCATAGTGACCAGCTATGGAAAAAAAGTATCTGAAGCTCAATGATATAAAATGTTATAAGCGAGCCTATCATCTATCGAATTATGTGTGGCACATCGTTGCTGAGTGGGATTTCTTGGCGCAGAAAACAGTAGGCGGTCAGTTTATACGATCTGTTGATTCCATTTCTGCAAATATCGCCGAAGGCTTTGGAAGATATACGAAAAAAGACAAATCTAAGTTCTTTCGTTATGGCTATTCTTCTGCATTTGAATCTCTCGACTGGAATCAAAAGGCTAAAGATAGAGGTCTGATATCTGCAGAACAGTACGATCACATATTGCGGGCGCTCAAAGTCTTGCCGAAGGAAATCAATGCTCATATAAAACTCACGCAGGCAAAACTTACGAAGTAGCTATCCAGCTATCCAGCTATCCAACTTTTATCTTCGTCACCTCAATATCAGTGTAATCCTGTCTGTGTCCCTGCAAACGTCGATACCTCTTGCGACGCTTCATTTTGAAAACACGAATCTTTTCTCCTCGTCCGTGACCATCAACTTTAGCTTCTACAGTTGCACCACTCACTGTTGGCGTGCCTAGAATCACATCGTCATCGCTCTTTGCAACGAGTAGTACATCTTTAAACGTGACAGTCTTACCCTCCTCTACATCGAGGCGAGGTACACGTAACGTATCACCCTCCTGTACCTTCTCCTGAAAGCCGGCGATGTCCACAACTGCAAACATTGCGAACGGAGTCTACGGAATGAAAAGGCAATCAGCAAAGAAATCTCTGCGATTTATGACAAATGTATTGACTCTAAATAGTTATGGGTATATATTCATTACGCTTTACTTACATTCCAAATACTAATTATGCCAGCATTCGATGGTACAGGACCGGCAGGGCAAGGCCCAATGACAGGACGCGGTCAGGGACCGTGTGCAGGAGGCGCTCAAGGGCGCGGACGTGGTTGTGGAAATGGACGCGGACGTGGAGGTGGTTGGGGTGGATGTCCATTCATAAACACACAAAACGGTTGGCGCTTCTGGGAACGCAATACAACTTCACTCGAAGAACAGGAAAAATCCCTAGAAGAAGAGCTAAAAGCTATACGTGAGGAACGTAAGAAACAGAAAAATTAATAATTCAGAATGGAGAATGGGAATAGAAAATGTATATTGCTCTAACATCCCATTCTCCATTCTCCATTCCATATGCCACGACCACGTTGCCGCAGGCGTATCCAATTCAATCCGGAAGTAACTTATTACAAGCCGGTAGGCATTCCTATGCGAGACTTAGAGGTTATTGAACTCACTCACGAGGAACTGGAAGCACTCCGTCTCAAAAACGTGGAAGAGTTGACTCAAGTACAGTGCGCAAAAAAGATGGAAACTTCACAAAGCACCTTTCAGCGCATTTTAACGAGTGCAGAACGAAAAATCAGTACGGCACTCATAGAAGGGAAAGCAATACGTATCGAAACCGGAGAGCAGCAATAAGCACAGAATGAGAACGAGAACGCATTCACACTCAATACAATTTTAGATACTTTTGATTTCGATCAATTCTCTTCTGGATCCACTTCAAACTTAATTGGTAAATAGGTTTCCACGTCATCAAGGTCGATACCATTTTTTTCGAACCAATCGAGCACTTTGCGGCTGCTATGCATCAAGCCAAAAATCTCCATTGCGATATCCGGATAAAAGTTATTTGCAAGTTCCAAGTGAAATTCGTCTTCCGTTGCTTTGCCCTTTGACCTTATTACATCGAAGAGATCCGCGAAAGTTGCATCTTGTTTAAGATGGATTTTCCGCGCCGCCTCCTCAGCTTCGAGTTGCCTCTGCTCTTGCTCTCGCTGCAATCTTCGCTCAAGTGGCACTGGCTCCATTTTGCCCGTTTTAGAGTTAAAGCGACGAGGGAATTCGGGGATAGAGACCATCAGAATATTATATGCCTATTTAATTGTTTTGGCGATTACTAAAGTGGCTATGCAGTCGGGTCGCACAACATTTTCTTGCGAAAATCTTAGAAGTTTTGGGAACACTAATAAACAGAGAGAATTAAGCACGTGGATCACGAGTCTAGTTCTACAAAAAATTCATCAATATTGACTTCTATGCTACCTGGACAATTTGTTGGATGACACACTCGTCTATCAACTCCCCCTGTCCAAGGAATTGGATTCACTTGCCTATCTTGCACTATTTCATCATACATTGCTTCAAGCGTTTCACTGATCTTAAAAACTGCTCGGTATGCCTGCGAAAAACTTCTATGATTAAGAGCATTGTGCGCATAAGAGTTATGACGATTCTTCAGCATTGTTTTGAAATCATCTGACTGTAATATTGCCCGATATCTTCTTTGTACATCTTGTACAACAGGAGTTGAATTCAAAGAATTCAGCCAATAACCAAACGTAAATTTATTTTGCCCTTCTTCCATTAAGGCATAAAGACGCACTATGAAACGGAACCAAAATGCATACTGCACCTCATCAATAAGAAATTTGTGCCTGATGACATGGTGATCATTATGAGCTGGACGACTGTTCGGCAAGTTTGAGCCCCACGCTCGCCAAATTCTTCTACAGGTATTTATTTCTCGGAGCAAGCTCCGCACCCGATTATTTGGTGATTGAGGCATATGGGTCGCTTTTATCTGGCTGGGGAGGAGGGATTCGAACCCCCGAATGCCGGAACCAAAATCCGGTGCCTTACCACTTGGCGACTCCCCAACACCTATATCATACGCAAAACCTACAATCCCACCACTCTAACTCTACGCCAAATTGAACGGCTTTGATCTATCCACATATATTATCAAATGCTAGAATACGCCGGATTTATGACAACACTTACATGGATTGTTCTCTCCGGAATACTAATGAGTGCCATTGCACTTGTTGGAAGTGTTACGCTCATACTCAAGGAATCAACACTTAACAAAATTCTCCTTCCGCTCATTGCGTTCGCCGCCGGCTCCTTAATAGGAGGCGCGCTATTCCACATGCTTCCGGAATCCATTGAACACATGGGCAACACGACCTCTGTATACGTATGGTTGATTATTGGCTTTGTATTATTTTTTATGCTGGAGCAATTCCTACACTGGCACCACTCCCATAGCTATCACAAACAATGTAAGAGACCACTGACTTACCTCGTATTAATTGCCGACGGTGTACACAATCTTATTGGAGGACTCTCGGTAGGTGCAGCGTTCGTAATTGATATCCGCCTTGGCATAGTGACATGGATTGCAGCAGCAGCTCACGAAGTGCCACAGGAACTTGGTGATTTTGCAATACTGGTTCATGGAGGCTGGAAACGCTCTCACGCACTCGCATACAACTTTCTTTCTGCACTTACGTTCCCCATTGGAGCTATAGCTGCATATGCAATATCAGGAGATATAAATGTGGCATTTCTAGTACCATTCGCTGCAGGCAATTTTCTATATATAGGTGCTGCTGACCTCATCCCTGAGGTCAAACACGGAACAAACCTACGAAAAAATATTCTGCACCTAGCTTCATTTATTGCAGGTCTAGTATTGCTCTTGGCGATTCGTCTTTTCTTTCAGCACGGATAAGAATTCACTGAATATGATATAAACTTAACTTTTTTGCAAAAAAGCTATTTCAATATACTTTGTTAAAAAACATTGACACTTGATGTATATCAAATAACATTCTTGCCATTTCTTCAATATTCCCACTTAATATATGAAAGCACGTCGCGCATGGGCCACTGTAACCATGACATCCATGCTAGCAGCACATTTATTCGCCAGCGTGTCGACTTTGCTCGTACCGCTTTCATTGCAGTCAAGTACCGCAGAAGCAGCTAGCACTTCAACTACGGTATTAACTGGACAAAATTTTGGTGGAGATAGTGATTTTACAAGAATAGCTATTGAAGAAGGACTTACTCTTAATAGATATAATCATTTTGGAAACACAATCAATACTGCTCAGAAGCTTTGTTCTTTAACTGAAGATTATTATACAGAACTTGGATTAGATAAACCTTATCCTGTTTATGTTGGTAAAAACTCTAATACATTTTCTAATTGTGGGAATGATTATAATAATATATGGAATGGTGGATGGATTTCTCAAAGAGCTTGTAATCTTAATTCTTATTTATCTAGTGTTACTTGTAAATCATCATCACCTGTAGCTGCATGTAACGATGGTGTTGATAATGACAACGATGGAAAGACTGACTACCCAGCAGATCCTGGATGTTCGTCTGCCCAAGATAACTCCGAAAACAATCCCAGCGGCACTACTGAATGTAGTGACGGTGTAGACAATGATAACGATGGAAAGACTGATGCGCTGACCACGAGCACAGCTGGAGGTGGCAATTTTGCTATTGAAAATGGAAATCCAAAATATGGGAAAACATGGGTTGCATCCATTACATGCCGCAGAAACAACGGTAGTACAAATACTATCGGAGGCAGCCCAGGCATGGTTTTAGATGAAGTATCAAATGCTATCCAGCAAAACAACCTGCCATTTACAAAACCAACTGTGCCATTTGTACGCACAGATGGTGGTTCTGGACACGGAAACGTTTGGAACGACGGTACACCGCACATGCCTACACTAAATGCGGTATGCACGATTCTAGGATACGAGAGCTACGTTTCTTCCACATGCTTAGACACAGAACGTAGCGGTCTATATCCAAACGGGAAATGTAATTTTCACACACCTAGCGATAACGAACACTCCAGATTCTCTGGAACAATCTCACTCCCCGCTTGTAGCGACGGACAAGATAACGATAACGACGGTCGCACCGACATGCAGGATGGTGGATGTGACAGCCGCAACGACGATAGTGAACTTGAACACGACCCAGACTGTGACAGTCCAAGCGATGACAGCGAGTTCACACCACGATGTAGAGATGGAAAAGATAACGATAATGATGGTCGAACTGACTATCCATCTGATCCTGGATGTTCAAACCCAGACGACAACACCGAACGTGATCCCAACGGTCCTGAGTGTGATAACGGAATTGATGATGACAATGACGGAGATACCGATTATCCAGACGATTCAGATTGTGACAGCCCAACAGATGACAGCGAAGACTCACCTGAATGCAGTGATGGAGTAGATAATGATGGAGATGGAGCCACGGACTACCCAGCTGACTTCAGCTGTATAAGCCCACAAGACGACGATGAAACAAATGCAAAGTCAGCATGTCAGGACGGTATAGATAACGATGGCGATGGACGCACAGACTTCCCACAAGATCCTGGTTGTGAGAACAAGCAGGACGACAGTGAGAAGGATCCCAACGGTCCTGAGTGTGATAATGGTATTGATGATGACAATGACGGAGATATCGACTACCCCGCTGATGTGGACTGCGACAGCCCAATAGATGACAGCGAGGATGCACCAATAACAGAATGTAGCGACGGTATAGATAACGACAGTGATGGAAAAACAGACTTCCCAGACGATCGTGGATGTGAAAGTGCACAAGACGATGAAGAAGCAGCCGTTTATCTCAGCATTGATAAAATTGGCCCATCCAGTATTACAGCAGGAGACGTTGTGACTTACACAATCAACATTCGCAACATCTCTAACCACACACTTACTAAAGTAAAAACAGTGGATGTACTTACAGACTCTGCCAGTGATTACGGATTTACATTCCTGCCTTCACAAAGCTCCACTAGCTGCAACTTAGATTCAATTCCAAGTGATCCACAACGCGCCAAGTGTGGCCCGATTACATTGGGAGCAAATCAGCAACGATCATTTACAATTGCATTCCAAACACCAGCAAACCAAAACTGCAACGCGCAGATAGAAAACACAGGACGCACATGGGCACTGGGTGCCGATGTTGCAAGAACCAAATTAGTAAGCACAGTAAGCTGTGTGCAAGCAGCCTGTAACGATGGAATTGATAATGATCAAGATGGACTAACTGACTATCCATCTGACCCTGGATGTTTGAGTCCAACTGATAACAGTGAGAGAGATATTAATGGAGCACAGTGTGACAATGGAATTGATGACTCAGATCCAGAAGATACAATTGCTGACTACCCAGCTGATCCTGGATGTACAGGTCCTACTGATAATGATGAGACGGATATCACTGCCTGTAATGATGGAATTGATAACGATCAGGATGGTCTAACTGACTATCCAGCTGACCCTGGATGTTTGAGTCCAACTGATAACAGTGAGAGGGATATTAATGGACCACAGTGTGATAATGGAATTGATGACTCAGATCCAGAAGATACAATTGCTGACTACCCTGCAGATCCAGGTTGTACAGGTCCTACAGATAATGATGAGACGGATGCTGGCGTTAGTGTTTGTAATGATGGAATAGACAATGATCAAGATGGACTAACTGACTATCCAGCTGACCCTGGATGTTTGAGTCCAACTGATAACAGTGAGAGGGATATTAATGGACCACAGTGTGACAATGGAATTGATGATAGTGATCCAGAAGATACAATTGCTGACTATCCAGCTGACCCTGGATGTACAGGTCCTACAGATAATGATGAGACTGACGTGAGTACAGCAGATCTATCTATTGTAAAGAGTGGTGCACCAACTGTAATCCGTGAAAACGTATTGCTATACACACTCACCGCTACAAACAATGGACCGGGTACAGCAACCAACGTTTCTGTAACAGACGCTATTCCTACGGGACTGATTTTCAACACCACGTACTCTGACTCAGCATGTATCCTTCATGGAACTAGTGTGGTTTGCAACAATGTTTCCACACTCACACCAGGGCAGAGCCATACATTCGGCATTGCTTTCAATGTACCAAGTACCGTGGCTTGCAGCAGCACAATCACCAACCAAGCATCTGTCTCAGGATCTTCTACAGATACGAACCCCGCTAATAACCAAAGTAACGTTGTATACACAAACGTACTTTGTATCACTCAGCCAGAATGTAGTGATGGAATCGACAATGATAGTGACGGAGCTACTGACTTCCCAGCTGACTTCGCGTGTGATAGCCCACAAGATAATGACGAAGGTGATGTTCTAGCGCAGTGTCAGGATCTCCAAGACAATGACATCGACGGAGACATAGACTTCCCCGCAGACCAAGAATGTGATTCCGCTCAAGATGACGATGAATCATTTGGTGGCGGAATGGTAGATATGAGCGTCAACAAGACAGGGCCAAGTTCTATCTCCAAGGGTGACACGATCATTTACGACATCACTGTGTTCAATAATGGACCAGATGCAGGAACATATGTATCTGTAGTCGATCATGTACCAAACGGACTAATCTTCGACACAACAAGCAGTAGCCAAGAATGTTACTTCAATGTGCCTACCAACAGTGTTATTTGTGATCTGCAATCTGCTGTACCAGCAGGAACAAGTGAATTCCTACATATTGCATTCTTCGTTCCTGGTTCATCCTTGCTTTGTGGTGACCTTGTGCGAAACCAAGTAGAAGTGCTTACAGCAGAGCAAGACTCAAATTACGGCAACAATATTAGCCAAGAGGTAGCAACGTATGTTGGATGTCCAGGATTCGACGTCACCAAGACTGTAGATAAAACACAGGCACAGCCAGGTGACACGCTGGAATATGAAATAGTGGTTAAAAACAATTCGACGCAATTCGACGCAATCGAATTCACAGCGTATGACCAGCTTCCATCTGGTGTGGACTTCGTTTCTTGTAGCGACCAATGCATCTACAACTCTCAGTCACGTAAGGTAGCTTGGTTCGTCCCATTCCTAGGAGCGCAATACACAACGCAGTTTAGCCTACTCACAACTGTACGCGGTGACGCACAGGGCACATTGGTAAACATTGCCCAAGTAGCAAACCGTACAGCGTCTGCCATTACAACTATTGGCGGAAGTAGCGCGAATGCAGATTTGGAAGTCGTAAAACAGGGACCCGCAGTAGTTGATCGAGGCACGACCCTCTACTACAACGTAACTGCACACAATAACGGTCCTGATACAGCTACAAATGTAACCGTAGCTGACCCAGTTCCTGCAGGTCTCACATTCAACCAAGGTGCTTCCAGCACCAACTGTGCACTCATAGGAGTAAATGTAATTTGCGACAATATGACCCTTGCACAAGGATTGGGAGAAACAATCACCATTGCGTTTGATGTTCCAAGTGGAATTGCGTGCCAATCTACAATTGTAAACCAAGCATCAGTAGCCGGTTCATCCACCGATACGAATCCATCAAACAACCAGAGCAACACTGTTACTACAATCGTAGCCTGCCCAGCAGTATTCGCTTGTAACGACGGTGCAGATAACGATGGTGACGGTGAAATCGACTACCCGAATGATCCAGGATGTTCTAGCAATACTGATGATAATGAAAACGGCGCATTTGCCTGTGACAACGGTATTGATGATGACGCCGATGGCCTCATCGACTTCCAGATAGACGGAAGCGGTGACCCAGAATGTGTCGCACCAGAAGATCAAGATGAAGCACCTGGAGGCAGCTCTTCTAGTAGCAGCTCTTCCTCGACTACTTCTTCCTCTTCCACCAGCTCAAGTTCATCAAGTAGCACAACAAGCAGCTCTTCTTCGAGTAGCTTGCAAGACGTAACTATTACGCTTTCTGATTCACATGACCCGGTAGAACCAGATGACTACTTCACCTACACAGTGCGTATAACAAACCCCAACAATCAAACTGTAAATGACTTGGACGTGCGCCTATTCCTAGACCGAGATGCTGTATTCTCCAGTACAAGCAACGGCGGTATTTACAGCGGAGGAACAGTAACATGGTACAACGTATCTGTATCCGCAAACGATTCCATAACACGCAGCGTTTACGTCCGCGTTGATGACGACACTGATGATGGTGACATGCTCCTTTCTGTGGCAACAACAGACAATGCAACAGATGACGAAACCACTCAGGTAGAAACCGGCAGTACCAGTAATGGAATCACTCTAAACATCACAGATGAACGCGACCCGGTAAGCCCAGGTGAAACATTCGAATACAGAATTCGTGTGACGAATGAAGATGACAATGAACAATGTTTCGACGTACACGCGTTCCTAGACGATAACACTGTATTCATGTCTGCATCGGATGATGGAGATGAAGAAGACGATGATGAGGTGGTGTGGGACAACATCTGCATCGACGGAGATGACAGTGACACACTACGTCTCGAAGTACGCGTCAGCTCAAATGCCTACGACAACGGACGCTTGCGTCTACGAGTACGTGCAGACAACGAAGAAGATACTGAGTACACAACGGTCTACGAAGACATTCCACCACCAGTATGTGTAGGACCTTCCTGCCCTCCAATTCCATGTGTAGGACCTTCCTGCCCAGGGCCAAGTGTCGGGATCGTAACTGTCGACAAGACGGCAGACCGCAATGAAGTACAACCGGGTTCTACGCTAAGTTACACACTCTCAATTCGAAACCTTTCTGATGGCGTAGCCGAAGGACTCATAGTAGAAGACCGATTTACAGCCGGCACACTCACAGTAGAGGATGCAGCTGGTGGATACCCAACAGGAAACGGTATTCGATGGGACATACCAAGTATGGGCCCAAGCGAGACTCGTGTAATTCACTACCGAGTACGCGTGGACTACAGCATGCGCCACGGCCAGATCATTACTAACAATGTGAATGTTACAGGCCTTGGCTTCGACCGCACTGCAACAGATAGTACGCAAGTAAGCGTGATCGAATTCCTGCCGCAGACTGGTGAACAGAGTATTACTCGCGCCTTCGACGAATCAGGCCAGTTCCTTAAGCGCATTACTTCAGGTGGCACAAACGGAGAAAGCTCTGTGCCATTTGTACTCTGGACAACCATTATCACAATGGGCATGGGCATTGGAAGCATCGTAGGAAAACAGTTCATGTTCTAAATAAATTCACAGAATTAAGAAAAAACCCGGGTACACCACCCGGGTTTTTGAACACAAAAATTATTCAAAGCATTAGCTTAGTTAAGAACGGACAGAAAAAGGATAGGGAAGGACAAAAAGTGAAAGTGCGCTCTTTGGATTATTGCTAGAAAATGACACACGAGAACATAGAACGTGCAATATCAGCAAGTCATCTCTATCACACAGATTTGACGCTGATGCAAAAAGATACTTAGATATCAAACCCCTTGTATAAAACTCTCGCCATCTTCAGCCTACTAATCAGCACTCTCTGGATCGAGTGTCCCCCACTGCAAATCTTCATTCCGATCGCAGAAGCTGCATCTGATTTTAATGTACAACTCAAAGCATCACACTCAACTGTAGAACCGGAACAAGTCTTTGTTTACACGGTAAAAGTAAAAAACCGTGGCAATGCTCGTGAAGATGCAACAGTCATACTGAGCCTTCATGACGACATCAAAGTGGAATATTCATCAAACGACGGCAAAAAGCGTAGAGGTAGTATCGTTTGGGAAGATCTGTCTTTCGGGGAAAACGAAAGTAGGACATTTACTGCAAGTGTGCGTATCGATGACGGTGCTAATGACGGTGACACGCTCACTGCCACTGCTCTCGCAGGTGGTGGGTTTGATGAAGTCAGTATTCGTGTGGAAGACGAAGACGACCTAAATAACGACAATGATCGTCCTATAACAATCGAACTCTATTCCGATAAACCTCAGGTAGAACCAGGCGAACCATTCAGCTTTATTATATCGCTCACCAACCACGGCAAACGACGCGTAAACGGAATAGAAGCCGAAGTGAATCTAGATGAATCACTTACATTCCTCTCTGCTTCCAACCGAGGGAATGGCAGTAAAAACAGTATTAAGTGGAAGGATATAGATATACAAGGCGACGAAACGCGAACAGTAACAGCAAGTGTTGAGGTATCCGAAAAAGCCGAACACGGAGAAAGTCTGTTCTCTACTGCATACGCAGAAGGCTCAGTATTTGAGCACCAGCTAAAGGTTTGGGATGCTGACTTCACAGCAGAACAACTCAAGCTCTACGCATTTAGTGACACAGAAGAAATCACACCTGGAGGAAAAATAACCTACACATTGCGAGTTCGAAACCTGGCGGATCATGACGAAAACGCAACGATCGAAGCATATATCGCTCCAGAGACTTCCTT
>Ga0222658_1001175_pt1 | contig 11984 bp, 14 predicted proteins | sample AntAcemetagen476_FD_179830 | JGI IMG/M metagenome (GOLD analysis project Ga0222658, IMG submission 179830) | Saline water microbial communities from Ace Lake, Antarctica - #476 | ecosystem: Environmental > Aquatic > Non-marine Saline and Alkaline > Saline | place: Antarctica: Ace Lake... | reverse complement strand
TTTTAGTCCTAATGTTCCAAGCTATGTTCCTCCAAGTTCAAAACCTCCTTCAAGCAAACCTCCTTTCTCTAAACCTCCAAGTAGTCCTCCTCCAAGCTCTAAACCACCAAGTAGTCCTCCTCCAAGCTCTAAACCACCAAGTAGTCCTCCTCCAAGTAGTCTTCCTCCAAAAATACCATATAAATATGGACTAGCTCAAAGACTTGCTAAAAAAATTGATGAGGGGAGCTTATTTGAGATTATTGGAAAGAGATTTGGGAAAGAAAAGGTTATTGGAAAAGCTAAAACTAAAAAAGAAGCTGAAAGGAAAGCTACTAAATTTCTAAAAACAACTTTAGGCCGAACTTCTAAGATAAGAAAAGATGGTGCTTTAATCCCATTTTCAGAAACAAGTTTTGCTAGGAGCAAAGAATTTAGAATAGCAAAAAGCAAAAAAGATAAATTTAGTATAATCCAACGAGCTAAATTTTCTCTTGGAACTAAATCTGAGGTGGGGGAAATACAAGCTTTCAAAAGCCGAACACCTAAGAAAGCAAAGAAAAGTAAGAAGAAAAGTAAGAAGTTTAATTTGTTTGATATTTAAATTCATTCATAAAAGGACTATTTTCTGGACAGCACTTAAAACGAGAGAGGTTTATCACTAGATTCTTTAATGGTTTTATGGACATAGCTCTTTGATATTGATTTTCTGTTGTTATTCTTATCCCAAATAAAAATACTATCTGCAATTTCTCTAATTGACATTCCTTTTTTATGTGCTTCTAGTATTTCTAGTTTAGTTTTTTCAGAGATTGATTTCCTACCCCATTTCTTTCCCTTATGATTTTGATATGCAATCTTAACTCTCCTAGATTTCTTTTTGGATTCTTCTTCTGCTAACCAACCCATGAGATTTAAAACAAGATTAGAAACTATCTCATCAAAAGGTTTTGGTATTTTATAGAAGTCCTCAAAGTATTTTTGATTATAAGAATGAATCTTACACTTGTATATTTCACAGAACTTAAAAAATTCAACTAACTTCTTTCGATTTCTAAATAATCTGTCCCAGTCCCAACAATACAATTCAGTTATCTTTCCTCTCTTTATTTCATCTTCAATATATTTAAACACAGGTCTTTCCTTATCTTTAAAAGCTGAGAGTTGTTCTTCAAATACTTTTGATTCATTACCTGCAATGCTAAGACAATCTTTTAATTGATTCTCTGGGTTCTGTTCTTCTGTTGAAACTCTAATGTATATTGCTTTCATTCTTTCTTCTCCTCAACCTTTTCTTCCTTTTTCTTAACCAATTTTTCAATTTCCCATTTCTCATCATCAACTTTTAATGAAAAAATCTCTGGGTGATTGTTTGTATAAAGGTCATGGCTTGAACTCCCTTCTAAAGCTTCTAAGATTAGAAGCTTTGCTTCATCTATTGTTAAATCTTCATTCCAAGCCTTTCCTAAAATAGATAATGCTAGTTGAGAACCTGAACCATCTGAATAATAAGAAGGGATTTTAATCACAGAACCATCATCTCCTATTGAATAAAGTTCTGTCTGTCCTTCACTATTTAATCCTCCCACAATAAAAGAGAATGGACTAAAATGTTTATACTCTAAAGGTAATTGAAAATTCAGCTCTGATAAATGTTTAACTACATCTTCTAATTCAAGTGGAGCTTCTCCAAGATATGCTTTCTCAATCCTAGCATTTCTTAAAGCAATGTCTAGAACTCGTTGAAGATTTCCAACAGAGCCAGCACCACTAACCAAAATATTCTCACAAATGATTTGTGTTTTGCTAAAAGGGAATGGTAGTTTTAGATTGCCTTGAGAAACTCTCGTGTCCGCTCCTATTAAAATATAATCCTTTCCTTTAATAGCTGTTAGTGTTGTCATAATTCTTCCACCTCCTTTTGATTATCTAAAATATTATTCAACCAACCACGAAACCAATAACTAAAATTCTCTGATGATTGTCTCTCCCAGATTGTTTCTAATTTAGATAGAGCTGGGTCTCTTAGTCTAAGAGTTCTAAATCCTTTCTCATCTCTTGGAAATTTGTATTTGTTTTTCATCTTCTATTGGGATAAAGAACTTGCCTCCATTGTTCAACCTCAATCTCTTTGTCTATTACTTTATTTTTGTCTGTTGTAATCAATGAATCAATATAGGCAGAGACATTTGGTTTACTTTTAAGGAAAGCATAGTTAATTAGCCGAACCTTTATGCATATAGGCTTGGATAATTTACTCTGGTTCTTTCTAGGCTTCAATTTCTTCCTATATCTCTTTCTTTCTTCGATTTTTTCAAAATTTTCCATCTTAAGATAGTAATTATAATATGTTAGGCTCTTGAAAACAGCACAATCACCGCTGAAACCAGTATTATAGGCTTATTTTCCGTAATACTAATTTCAAATTCCACTTTTTTAAGTGAAACTGAAAATTTTACTCCTTAGTTATCTTATATCCACTAAGTTTTAGTCCAGCAAGTCTCCCAAGCTCTAATCTTAAATCTTTAGCTTCTTTTTTCAATTCATTATAAGAATTTTGCTCAACAAATACTCTTATTTGAATAAACTTCCTTGATTTTGCTTCTACCATTATATTTTCCCTCCCTTTTGATTTAAACTGACTTTAAAATCCCAAATATCCTCAATTAATTCTCGTGAACAATTTAAACAAAGTTTCATCCCACCAATATTGAAATAAAACTTCTTTAAAATCTTAAAACATTCATTGCATTTCATTTTTTAGTTCTCTCCCGTTGCAGTTCTCGTAGATAACACATAAAACACAAGAATTTATCATTGATTGTTTTAAAAAATGGGCTAGGGCAATTTTTATTTTGACATTCTAATAGGTTATCATTGTTTTTCATTGTATTGCCCCCTGATTAAAGATGTCCTCAACCCAAACATCCTCATAGTGTTTTTCACACATGGAAATTAAGATTTTTAGGCCATTAATTTCTTTTTGAATAAAATGTGTTGCTAACTCTCCACAAGTTTTTTCTGAACAAATATCTGCACATTGAATATGACAATTATGATTAATTATTTCTCCCATTTTTATTTAAAATCCTCTGGTATTTTTTTATAACAATCTTTACATAAGGGAACATTATTTAGAAAGTTTATTGCCTCATTCTCACACCCATCACATTTAACTTGTTTTTTTTGTGGGACAGCAGGTACAGGTTTTGAAAATTTATATATATCATTATCATTACTCTTATTATCACTATCTAAATAACCACTCATATTATTTAAGAAGGTGTCCCACTTGCCCCTAACTTTAAGATTTAACCAGTACCTTTCATCACCACTTTTTGCAGATTGAATATATGGAATAAACTTAATTAAATTCTTCCCAATCTTGTCTTTTGTATCTGGAGAAAGTTTAGGTTTATGTTCCATACACCATTTACAATAAATTCTATATAAAACTTCTTTACTTATTTTAAGACCTGGAGATTCTATTAAAACTTCGGAGCTAAATTCAGCTAAAGAGTTTCCACCTTTAATCATTAGAAACTTAGTTTCTTCTGGAGCTTTATCATTACTAAACCTATTTTGTTTTTGTAATCTAATATATCCTTCAATAGCCCAATTTAACAATCCACTTAATTCTTCAGGGGTTGTTAACTTTTCTAATAATTTGTCGTCTTGTTTTTCAAGTGGAATAACATTATCAACTGGAAATAAAAGTATCCTACCATAATATGCTAAATCATCTATATCTTCTTTTGGTGCAGGAATTTTATTACAAGCATTTGTATTCTTTGCAGTATTTCTAAATTTAAATTTATCCCCAAACTTCATTTCCCCATCAATAAATCCATCTCCTACTGCTTTCTTAAATCCACCAACAGTATTGATGTCTGAAGAAGAAAGGTCATCACAGATATTTGCATCTTTATCTTTTAAGACCATAAGGTCAAAGGGTTTTCCCCTACCAATTTCTTGAATAGACAATCCAGAAATATTAGAACCTAAAAACTTTGTTAAGAGATTTAATGTTATTGTTTTTCCTGTGTCTGGTGGACCATGAAAAAGAGATGCTTTTTTCTTCACATATCTTCTTGGTAAGTGAACGCCAAACCATTCTTGAACTTTTTTAATATCTTCTTCATAAAAAGTTTTTTTTACAAAATTAATTATTTTTGGGCATTTTGAATTTGAATTATAAATTATTGGGAACTTACTTCTAAAATTATATTCCTTAGAATGTTTTAAAAATTTAATATTTTCTGGGTCTTCTAAATCTATCACACCATTTTCAACAACCCTCTTAAAATCTGGAACTATGTCTGCTTCTTCCCTAGAAATCTCTGTTCTCCTTTTTATTTTTTCTAAAATTTCACTAACAACATTATTTCTTGCATAAACTCCTAAAATTCTTTCTATTTCTGCTTTTATAATTCCTCTTCCTTTAATAGTCCATATCCCTTCATTATAAACTTCAATAGTTTCTTCTTTAATTCCAAAAATAGTTCTTACATCAAATTTATTCTCAATAAATTCTGCAACCTTATCAATATCAACTAAGGTACTAATTTTATCTCCTTTTTTATTATATTTAATAATTAAAAAATCTTCTTCTAAATTATTTTCTTCTTTATTATTTTTAAAAATAGATTTTATAGTTTCTTTTAATGCACCTCTAAATTCCTTCCAACCATTTTTAAGTTTCATTAGTTGAGCCATAAATTCAGAATCTCTTTCTTGATAATCATCTAAATTTAAATCTTTAAAATTTATATTGTCTTGAGTTTTCCAATCCTCTTGTTTAACAACTTCTTCAAGAATATAATCAAAAGTGTATAAGCTACTCTTCTTTTCTTCAATATACTCAGCGTAGCCTTGTTCAACTATAGATTTTGCAGAACCTTTAGAATAATTTTTAATCTCTCCAATTTTTCCAACATCACAATCTTTTATAAATTTAACTTCAATTGGCATTTTAAGCGTAAACCTCGCTTTTTTTAGTTTCAATGAGTTCGACATGGTTTTGAGTTAAATCGTTGATTACAAGGCTTCTCTGAATTTCTTTCAAGGGGAGAGAGGGAACATTTGAAATAGGATGTGCTTTTTCAGATTTAAAAACAATCAACTTTTTAGAACAGAATGATTTTAAGAAAGTCCAAGCTTGTGCTTTGTCTCCATGATAAGATAAAACATAAATTCTATTAAACACTTTTTTTATTTGCTTTTGAGAGAAGGGCATACCTTTTTCTTTTAAAACTCGTGCAACATGATTTAATAAAAGCAACTCATCCAGGCAAGGCTCTATACTTTGCATATATTTCAAAATATCAAAAGGAGAATATCCTTGTTGTCTTTTATAAAAAATTTCCTTGTTAATTTCAGAGAATAGATTAATTGCCATTTTGAACCTCCATAGAAATTATTGAAGCTTTCCCAATAGAAACTTCACAATTAAATTTATCTTTAAGTATAATCAAATGTTCATCTTCACTTAAAATAGTCCCTGAATAAAATCTATCACCTATAAGAATAATTCTAACTCTCTGGCCTGTTCTGTCTGTCATGTTAAAACCCAATAAAAGATTTATTGAATATCCTCCATTTTAATTTTAACAATTTTAACAAAATCTCCTTCTTCAATATCACAATTTTTAGGAATTGTAATCTTTTTAATATTCCCTTCCTTCCTAACTTTTTTAATTTCTCTGAAGCTCATAGAATTTATTGAAATATATGTTTAATAAATATCGATGTTAAAACACAGATTATCATAAATTATAAATTATTATAATGAAATAAAATTAGATGTATATATTTCTATATGTTCATCGTCGCTACATAAGGTTTTAAATAGTTTAAGGATTTTATTTTATCATGGACGCAAGAGAAATTGAAAACTACAAAGGCCTAATGAAAGATGTTGAAGAATTAGGAAAAGAACTTAAGATAGATAATTCAGAAAGTGTTATGCTTTTAATGATTTTAGATGCTATCTATGATATGAGGGAATAAAATGAAAAGCTGGATTTGGCTATTGTTAGCATTACTAATAATCGCAGGAGTTATTTTAGTATTAACTCTTGGTTATAATTTCATAAGAGGTTAAATCAATAATTTTAAAAACTCATTTTCACTAAATTAAATATGACAGCATTAAATCAAGGGAGTTATCCCCATCACCACAAGAGATTTTAATAGCTGGAGTTCTAAATTAAATAAAATTGTCGTGTTGAGAAACCGACAGATATTACGGCGATTGTGGTCTAACTGAACTACAAAGTGTCGGTTTAGAAGGGTTTTTAAATGATAAAATCTTATAATGAATATGAGGAAAGAACTATTTGAATACTCAAAGGATTTAACTTCAATCCAACTTTATGAGAAACTCTCTCAAGAAGAAAAAGAAATCTTAGATAAGTTTAAAGATTATCTTTTAATCTCTGCAAGTGAGGAAAGGTCGAAGGAAGCTATTAGAGAGATTCTAAGATTTAAAGAAGTTGTTGAAAAAGATTTAATCAAAATTGATTTGGAAGATTTGAGATATTTTTTATTACAATTAAAACAAAGTTCTTTTGCAGATTATTCTAAGAATAAAATTAAAGGATATATTCAAAGATTTTTAAAATATCATTTTAAAGATTGGAGTTTAAGATTTGGAAACTTTGATGATATAAAATATAATTCTGATGCTCAGAGGAAAACACCAATAAATTCTGAAACACTTTTGAATGCAGAAGATATTGAAAAAATGATTGAAACAGAGAAATCTTTATTCTGGAAAACTTTCTTAAAGACTCAATATACTGGAGGTTTAAGAACTGGGGAAACAAGAAAACTTTCTTGGGATTGTATTAAATTTAATGATGATGGTTTTTCTTATATACAAGTTTCTTCAAAGAAAAATAAGAATGCAACCTCAAAGGAAAGAACAATCCCTTTGAATAAAGGAGCAACATATTTTTTATTAGAATTAAAGAAACAACAGAAAGCTTTAGGAATTGAAACACAGTGGGTTTTTCCTTCTCCTATAAATCCTAAAGAACATATTTCTAAATCTGTTAATGCGTGGTTCAAGAACTTAACAAAGAAGGTCTTGGGTCGTGAGGTAACAAATTATACTCTTCGACATAGTAAAGCCACAGAGCTTAAAGAGAAAGTTAAAAAGAATGAAATGTCAAAAGATAATGCAGTTGAATTTATGGGACATTCTGAAAAGATGTTTGATAAAACTTATAGCCACATGGATAAGGAAGAAATTGTTAAACTTATGCAAGAACAAATTTATGGATTTAAACCTCTCTCTGAAGATAAGAAACATGAACTTGAAATTGAGATTAATAAATTGAAAGAAGATAATAAATATTTATTTCATGCATTTAAATTATTTTTAGATTTTCATTCTGGAAAAGGAACTGAAAAAGATTTAATTCTAGGATTAAAAGCTGTGGATAAAATTACTAGAGAATTAATGGAAAAACGTTAATTTCCGACGATAAACTAAAAAAAAGGCCTTCACAGAGCCAACCTAAGCAACATAAAAAAGCTTTATGAATAATATGTCAAAGGTTATTTTTCCTAATCGACATTTAAAAAACTTAATCATTGTTATTAAGAATGGCTAATCGTTTAAGTCTCTGGTTTTCAGATGAAGAAGAAAAAGAAATTGCAAAGTTTCGAAAAAAAGCTAAAGAAGATTCTAGAAGTTTAGGTTCATATATTAAACGAATTATATTTAATAAAAATGAAAATAAATAAAATTAAAGTGAAAGATTTTAAGAAACTCTCAAAAAAAGAAAGAGAAAAATTTAATATTGTTGAAGTAAAAGAATATTCTGAATTAATACAAAAAGATGTAGATAATCTTGATGTTTTGGGTATTTGGTTTAGTAATAAATATGAAGATAATTTAATTTTAGTTAATGAAAAGATAAAAGGTTTCCTTGTAAAACCTGATAAGAAAAAAGATAAATTCTTGATGGTAAAAGTCTCTCCTGAAGAAGAGGGAACGTTTAATGATTTAATTGAAGATATTGTAAAAAAGAAAAATAATCCTATTCTCTTTAAACAATCCAAAGAGAACAAGGCAAAAGTTTTGACAAATGATGGGGGAGCTTCTCCTCCTAGTCAAAAAGCACACAAGGGCGAGGTCTCTTTTCCCTCGCCCGTTCTTTCTCATTCAAAGAAAAAGCAAGGGAGGATTAAGAAATAATGGCCACACTTGAAGAAGCAAAGCAACAAGTTCAAACTGCAAAGCAACAAGTAGCACAGAGAAGAGAACAAATAATTCAAACTCAAGAAAAATTAAGAATTGCTGAGACAAAATTACCTCAAGTAACTGCAAGAAGTTTAAGACAAGGAGCTATGGCTGGTTTGAAAGGGAGAAATATCCGTAGAGTAATTGAACAAGCAAGAGAAAAGATTGGTGCTTCAAGAAGAGGATTACAAGATTATGGTTCTCAACTAACTGCTTATGAACAAGAACAACTTAATCCAGTTGAAGAGAATATTAAATCTTATGAAACTCAAGCTTCAAGCAATCAAAGAATTGTGGATGCTTACACTGCTTCTGTTAAAAAAGTTGGAGTTGGTTCTATTTCTGGATTAATAATTAAAAGATATAATTTAAATCCACAAGAAGAACAAAAATATAGAGATTTGGTTAATTCACAAGGACGGGGAGCTATTTCAATGGCTCAACAACAACAAACAAATATAGATAATCTTAGTGGAATAATTGAAAAATATAATGTTGGAGATGATTTAAGTTCTCAAGAAAGATTAAAACTTTCTAACTATGAAAAAGCTGGGGTTGTTAAATTTGAGAGTGTAATTCCTGAAATTAAAACTGACCTTCAATCAATTTCATCAAAAATAGAAGATAGAACTGAAAGAAATAACTTTAATCAATTCTTTTCAGGAGGAGGTATTCCTTCTGTTAGTGCATCAAATTATTCAGAAAGTATAAAAAAAAAGGATGGTTCTTTAGGTAATGAATCTTATGTGGGAACTGGGGGGGATACTGGGAGCAACGTTCTGGTTTCTAAAGACACATCTATTAGAAATTTCTCTTTTGGTAATTTTAGTGATTTTGGCAAAAGTTTTAAGCAAAAGAATAGGCCGTCGGAAAAAGAAAGCTACGACCCGCGTTCAGGAATGTTCGTAAGTGCTAGTCCAACAGGGCCTGAATCAACTGCATATTTAAGACCTGCAATGGAGGGGGAAGTTAAAATAACTTATCCTATTCTTTCAAAATTATATGGTGCTTCTCAAATAGGCGTATCAAAATTAAAAACTGGACTTGGTGTTATAAAAGATTTCTCACAACCAATAATAAAAGATATTAAAGATTTTAATCAACAAACAAAGTTAGGGAGAGATTATTTAGGAAATCTTATTGATGTTAAAACACAGCCATTAAGAGATAAACTTTCATTATCTCCAGACGAAAAAGCAACATTAAAAGATTATAACAGAAGAACAGGAACTTTTATTGGGAATCTTGGTTCAAGTATATATGGACCTATAAGAGATAAACTTTCATTATCACCAGAAGAGAAAGCACAATTAAAAATAGATAAACAAAAAAGGAATTTATTTTTTAAAAGAATTGTTTCTAATGTTGGAGGAGCTTATATGTCTACTAGAGAAAAGATATTAGATAAAGATAAAGAAATTAGACAAACAACAGCTTCTTATGTTAAATCATCTTTTTCATTATCACCAGAAGAGAAAGCACAATTACAAAGAGATAAACAAAAACGTAATTTGTTTTTTAAGAATATTGGTTTAGGTATTGGAGGGACTTATATGTCTACTAGAGAAAAGATGTTGAATAAAGATAAAGAAATTAGACAATCTACAAGACTATATTTCCAACCAATTATTGATAAAAATCTTAAACTAACACCAGAAGAGAAAGTAACATTAAAAGATTATAATAGAAGAACAGGAACTTTTATTGGGAATCTTGGTTCTGAAGTTGGAAAGGAAGTAGAAAAAGCAACAAGATTATATTTTAAAGCAAAAGATAAAGCTGAAGAGATTGAAAGTTCTATAATGGATTATGAAAGACCTTTTAGTTACGACACTAAAAGTGCAAAGGCTAAAACATTAAAATATGCTGGTGCAGGAGCAGGATTCCTTTTTGGAACAAACGTTTTGATGGGAACTTCTTATAATATTGGTGGTGGATTCCCTGTTATTGAAGAAATAAAAAAGGATAAATATCCTGAAAAAGGATTTATTGGTGGAGCTTATGCTTCTACAATGGACTTAGTTGGAGAGGGATATACTGAATTATCAATAGATACTGGACTAGCAAAAGGAATTGTTGAGTATAAGAAAACAGAAAAAAACATTCCATTATGGAAACTAGAATCTGCAGGATATGTTTCTCCAAAGGTTACAATAACACCTGAAGAAATAGAAAAAGAAAGTATTGCTTTTGGTGGGAGGGTTAAAGGGGCTATTGATTTTGGAACATATTTCACACCAATAGCAACAGCAAGAATTGTTGGAGAGATGGCTGAAGCTCAATTTTCACCATTTAAAACTATTGAACAACCTCAGAATATCTTACAATATGCTCAAAGAAATCCAACAGATGTTCTTTATTTAGGAACTCTTGGATTAATACGTGGAGGAATTAAAGGAGTTCAAGCCACAAGAAATATAATTTCAAAAAGAGGATTAACTTTAATTGAAACTCCTGAGATGGGAGCTAAACCTTTTTTAAGAAAAGGTCTTGGTGGTGGTCAAGAAGCTGTTTATTATAGAAGAGCAGAAAAATTCAATCTTTTAAAACCTAGCACATATAAATATAGAGATTATAAAGAAGGCCAATTTGTCAAAAGACAATATCGGGTTATTGCTCCTGAGGTTGAAGCTGGTGCAAAAGGATTAGATGAAGTAACATTCTATAAAGTTGTTGATGGAAAAGTTGTAAAGGTTACAGAGAAAGCAACAACATTTCCTTATGATTCTCCTAAATCAAATTTAAAATGGTTTGGGGAGAAAAATATTCAAGAATATTATGTTCCTAAACGAGGAGAATTGTTAAAAACAATTAAAGAAGGAAAAGCTTTTGGATATTCTGCAACTCCAGAAGAATGGGCTTTAACCAAATTTGAACCAGATAAAATAATTAATGTTAAACCTTTCTTAAAAAGTTATAAAGGAAAAGTTCCTGAAAAAATAGACCTTACAGGAGCTTATCAATTCTATTCTGGGAAAGGTGTTTCTATAAGATTTAGTGGTGTTGGTGCAGAAGAACAACCTGCTCTTAGTTTAATTGGAAATGTTATTGGAAAAAAACCAATAGTTTATGGTGGATATTTTAGAGGAGCACAAGTTAATCCAGCAGTTACTGAATTTGTTGGTGTTTCTGAAAAGACTGGTGCAAGAATGAAATATTATCAACTAACACAAAAAGCAAAGGAAGGATACGTTCAATTACCAAGTGTTAAACGAGAAGTTGAAGGAGTTATTGAATTTTCAGAAAGAGTTCCAGTTAGAAAAGAATTTTATTTTAAGTTTGCAGGAAGAAATATTCCTATTGAAGAACAAACTTTTATTCAAAATTTAGGGAAAGGAGAATTATCTAAGATAGATGCTTCGAAAATAATATCAACATCTCAAAGTTCTTATGTTCCAACAACAAAACCAAGTTCAAAAACATTATTAGAAAAAGGAGGAGCATTGTTTTCAGAATCAAAGAAGGTTGAAGTTATTGAACCAGAAAGTATTGTTTCTAAAATATCAAGTCCTAGCAAAGTTTCAGTTCCTTATAGTCCAAAGATTAGTATTGTTTCTAGTTCAGCTCCATCAAGCAAACCTTTCAGTTCACAACCAAGCAGTCCTCCAAGCTCTCCTAAACCTTTTAGTCCTAATGTTCCAAGCTATGTTCCTCCAAGTTCAAAACCTCCTTCAAGCAAACCTCCTTTCTCTAAACCTCCAAGTAGTCCTCCTCCAAGCTCTAAACCACCAAGTAGTCCTCCTCCAAGTAGTCT
>Ga0222658_1001172_pt1 | contig 12005 bp, 12 predicted proteins | sample AntAcemetagen476_FD_179830 | JGI IMG/M metagenome (GOLD analysis project Ga0222658, IMG submission 179830) | Saline water microbial communities from Ace Lake, Antarctica - #476 | ecosystem: Environmental > Aquatic > Non-marine Saline and Alkaline > Saline | place: Antarctica: Ace Lake... | reverse complement strand
TATGAAGAGCCTATTAAAAGCAATATTTACAATATTAACTGGAGATACAACATTAAAAGCCCTCTTGGGTTATACTACGACAATAAAAAATATTCGTTCTTTTGAAACATTGAAGCAATATAAATATGATAAGTATTTATTATTTGGAAAATTAGAATCTGAACAAATGGATACAGATTTAGATACATCAGATGTTAGAGAATATAGAATGCAAGTTCAAGCTTTAGATAGAAAGAGTAGTATAAATATAGATGATATTAACGAAAGAGTAATTACATTATTACACAATACTACTTTAGAAGAAGCAGGAGTAATGAAAACAAGATTATGTGAATATGAGAGGGCTCTGCCAATTTTTTATGACAACGAACTTTTGTTTTATGTTGGATTAATGTATTTTAGAATGATAGTTACAAAACTTAATTAATGAATATAAAAGAAAAAATAATATTAACTTGTAAACAATGTGGAAAAAATGATTAACAAAAAAATTAGATTAACATATAGGAGGGTTTAAAAAATGGTAAACGCAGCAAATATTATCGTTGGAATAGGAGATTTTGAGATTGATGATACGTCAGTCGGTTCTACAAGAGGTGGAGTAACTATCACTAAGAATATTGAAGTATTTGAAAAGATAGTTGACCAGAAGTTATCACCAGTAGGATTAGCAAAAGTAAGAGAGACTTATTCAGTTAAGACTGAAGTAGCAGAAGCTACTCTTGCTAACATAAAGAAAATTTGGGATGTACCAAGTGCTATAGAAGCAGGTGTCGGAGTTAATACTCTTTCATTAGGTATTGAGTCTGATGTAACTTATAAAACATTGACGTTTTATGGTAAATCACCAAGTGGTTATAGTAGAAAGTTTCATTGCTATAAAGCATTTGTATCTGAAGTAGGTGATACAGTATTAGTTAAAGATGACCTTACAGTTGTACCTGTAACATTTACATTATTTCAAGATACTGATAAGCCAGCTGAATCACAGATAGGTTATATAGAAGATTCAACATCATAAACAAATAAATGTTTATAAATAAAAAAGGGAGGAAAGTAGAATGAGTAACAAAATTATAAGCCCTGATTCGTATAGGAAGAAGGTATACAAAGAAGAAGTTGTAGAAGTTCCTTCAGGTGCTCAATTTAAAATTAAAGTAATGTCACCAATAGATTTTATTAGGAAGGGATTAAAAGATATACCTAATCCCTTCCTTGAATTTGTACAAGAAGGAACAAAAAAAGCATTAGATAAAATGGTTAAAGATGAAGATGCATCTGAGTTTTTACAAAAGTTTGTAGAGATAATAATTACAGACGGAATAATAGAACCAAAAGTAGTATTAAAATATGAAGAAGATGAAACAGATAATGTATTATTTTGGAGTGAAATAAATCAAGAAGACCAAGCATTTTTATTAAATAAAATTGCTGGAGTTGAGTTAAGAAAAGTAGGGTAAAAGAATTTTACATATACAAGACAATAACATTGAGTAAGAAATGTTATTAACTAACTGATAGATTTATGAATCAGGAATATGGATATAATAGAAAGAAAGAATTTAGAACCATTTTTAAGAGGTAATTTACCTTTAATAATAGACGGTATGGCAAAGCGATATGGAAAATTGCCAAGCGAAATTTTAAATGCTGGATTAAATGACTTTAATCTCGATTTAGCAATATATTATAAAGCAATGTTAAAAGAACAAGAAGAATATAAAGAACAATCGGCTGGAATAAAGCCAACTATTAAAGGTAACAAATTAATAGCAAGTGATTTTCAATTAGAAAAGAAAATAAAGAAGGATAAATAAAATGGCAATAGGAAATTTAGGAAGACTCGCAGTATTTTTAGATGTCAACATGGCTGGATTTGTAGCAGGTATGTCTACTGCTTCAATGCAAGTAAAAGGATTAGCAGCAACTGTTACAAGAAATGCAGGAGCAATAAAAGCAATGGGAACACAATTCTTAATTGCAGGAGCAGCAATAGCAGCAGGTTTAGGATTTGCAGTTAAAGCAGCAATGGATTTTGAAAGTCAAATGGCAAAAGTAAACACTATGTTAAAAGCTTCAGAGCAATATTATATGCCTCAATTTTCTACAACATTGAGAGCGTTGGCTGTTGAGTTTGGTCAATCAATGAAAACATTAACAGAGGGTACTTATGATGTTTTGTCAGCTCAGATGGGGGCAGCTAAAGCAATGAAGTTTATGGCTATTGCATCTAAATCAGCTGTTGGTGGTTTTACAGATACAAAAACATCTGTTTCAGCTTTGTTAACTTTAATGAAAACATTTAAAACTCAAATAACTGATGTTACTGATGCTTCAGATTTTTTACATAAAGTAGTTGAAAGAGGAAGGATTACATTTGCAGAATTAGCAAGCACAATTGGTACTACAGCAGCCATGGCATCTCAAGCAGGAATGACAGTAGAAGATTTTGGTGCAGCAATTGCTATTTTAACTAAAGGTGGTTTGGATGCTCAAAAAGCACAAACAGCATTAAGAGGAATACTTCGTTCAGTATTAAAAACTCAAGAAGAAGGAATTGCCGTTGGTAAAGAGTTGGGTGTTGTTTGGGCAGTGGATGCTATAAGAGCTGGTAATTTTACTAAAACTATGCTAAAATTATCTGATGCAAGTATTGAACAATTATCTGCTTTAGCTCCAAATATTAGAGGTTTATTAGGTTTTGCAATTGCTGCTGGAAATGCTGAAGAATCAGTAAAAGATATGGAAGCAATAATGAGAAGGGCTGGCAAAACAGAGGAAACGTTTGAACTAGCTAATGCAACTTTAACCCAACAATTCGAGAGATTAAAAGCAGCAGTAAATAATTCAAGAATAGCTATAGGTGATAAGTTAATCCCTGTTTTAAAAGATTTAATAAAAAACATAATAGATGTAACAGGAAGAATAACTGAGTTTGCGGATGCATACCCCAAACTATTTAAAGGAACTGTTGAGCTTACTGCAAAATTAGCTTTATTTAGTATTACATTAGGAGCTTTATTAATCTTATTACCTAAAATGGCTGCAGCAGTAAAAACTCTTGGTATAGCTATAGCAGTTTTAGCGGCAATTCCTGGTTGGAGAGGAATACTTACATACCTATATACTATGGGTAAAGTATCTGATATAACAAGAGAGGGTATTAAAGCAATTAAAGCTCTTAATTTAGAAAAAGATGTAGAAGCTCATAGAATAGCAACCTTAAATCAAAATTATGAAGTATATAGAGAATTATTAGATGATGCAAGAGAAGGCATAATGTTGATGACAACAGAAGGTTTGGAAGTTCCTGCATCTTTAAGAATGGCTGTTGATATATTAGAAGAAACAATAAAAAAATATAAAGAAGAAAAAGCAACAGTAGAACAATTAACTATTGCATTTGAATCATATATAGCAGCTAAAGAAGGAATTTATACAGTTGGAAAAAAGGAAGAAGAAGGTTTAATAAAAGTAATAAGTTTAAGAGAAAAAGATTATGAATCTTATAGAAAAATAGAAAATTTAAAACACAAAATATCTTTGTTAGGTGTAGACGGAATTGAAAGTGAAAGATTAGCTGAAGAATATAGACATATTAAAGTAATAGAAGATTTAGAAAAAGAGTTTGAAAAGAAAAAAGATATATTAGTTATATTGACTGAATTAGAAAATCAATTACATGATAAAAGAATACAAGATATTAAAGACCAAGAAAACATGACCGTTCAAATGCTCAAAACATTAGAGTCATCTTTTCAATCCACATTCGCGGGAACTTTAAAAGGAGAGATAGCAAGTTTTGGAGATTTCTTTGATAGGGTATTACAATCAATGAGAAGTAAATGGGCAGATTTAATGGGTGAAATGGTTGTTGAATGGATTAAAAGTCGTATAGCAATGGCAACTGCAACCGGTGAAAGTGGAAGCAGTATGTTTGGAAATATATTAAAATTAGTAGGTGGTGTGATGGGATTAGGAAGTGTATCAGCAGCTACTTCAGCTTCAGCAGGTTCATTATTATTACAACCAAGTGGAAACCCATTAGGTTATGCAGGATTAACAGGGGCAGGTTTAGCAGATGGTGGAATGATATCAGCTACTGGATTATATAAGTTACATCAAGGGGAAGAAGTAAAGACAAGAGACCCAGGTGGGAATTCAGGGGTAACTATAATAAATGCTATATCTCCAGATTTAATTACTGCTGCTATGGCTTCAGCACCAGGTCAAAAAATAATAGTAAATGTAATTTCTCAAGATATATTAAAGAATGGAATTACTAGAAAGACAATGAAGGGAGGTGGCGCATAATGGCAGCTGATTTTGTAGATTTTGCACGGGGATTACCATATAGTGAAATAACTGAAATTAAAGTTTTAACAAGTGAGTATGAGAATGGGGTAGTACAAAAAAGAAAAAAATGGCACACAAATAAGAAATCATTTAAAATAGTATTTAAAGTAAATACATTAATTGAAATACAAGCAATAAGAGATTATTTTATAGCAACAGATGGAAGTGTAGATACATTTACATTTACTGAACCATTAAGTAGTACAGCTTATACAGTTAGATTTAAAGATAACTCATTTGAAATAGAAAGACTTCATTTTGGAGTTTACAATTCTTCAGTCATTTTAGAGGAAGATTTATGAGAACTTTAGATTCAACATTTACGCAAGAGAAAAATGCTCAATCAAATGAGCCAGTATTTCTATATACTATTTATGATTATGATGGGGCAAGCACAAATTTATATTATGCAGCTTATTCTCAAAATATAACTTATGATAGTCAAGAATATGTTAGGTTTCCAATAACTCATGAATCAATACCTGAAAGCACTGGTGGTGAGATAGGAAATGTAATAGTAACTTTATCAAATGTATCAAGATTAATCCAAGCATATTTAGAATCTTATGATTTTAGGAGAAAGAAAGTAGTTATAAGACAAGTATGGGCTAATCAATTAGCAGATACAGATGCTTATATGGATGATACTTTTTATATAGATAGTTATACAGCAGACCAAAATAATGTAACATTTACTTTAACTAGTAAGTTCGATATATTAAGTGTCAATCTACCAGCAAGAAAATACTCAAGAAATTATTGTGGATGGAAAACATTAGGTTGTACTGAATGTGGTTATGGAGGAGCAGAAACGGAATGCAATAAAACATTAACAAGATGTAGAGTTTTAGCAAACTCAGGAAGGTTTGGAGGCTTTCCAAGTATCCCCAGTCGAAAATTATGGACAAGTTAACAGAGACAAAAGTAATAGAAAAATATTTGGGGGTTCCTTATTTACATAAAGGAAGAGACTTAACTGGACTCGATTGTTGGGGTTTAATAATTTTAATCTATAAAGATTTAGGAATAGATATATTTGATTTAGATAACTATGAAAAGAATTGGCATTTAAAAGGAGATAACCATTTTATAGAAAATTATTATGATGCTTGGATTAAACATTTAGCACCAATATTTAAAGATATTTTATTATTTAATAGTTCTAAAAATATAACTAATCATGCAGGATTATATTTGAGTAATGGTAAATTTTTACATGGATGTAAAGCAGGAGTAGTTGTTGGTAGATTAAATGGAAAATGGGAAGAAAGATTACAAGGAATATATAGGTATAAAAATGGTTCAGATTAAATTAATACCAAACATATTAGATAAAGAAGGAAGAAAAGAAAGAAAATTAAAATATTTTCGTAGTAAGAAATTATTAAAATATCTTGAAGAATGTAAATTCCCAACTAAAGATATAAAAGTAATTGTATCAGGAAAAGTAGTAACAGATTTAAATACTTTTATAAAAAACAAAGATGAGATAATAGTAATACCTGAAGTAAATACAGACCCTATAACAGGTGCAATAGCATGGAAAGCAATTTTTGCGGCTTTAAAGGTAGTTTTTACAGTTGTTGCAATTGGATACACTATTTACTCAATGCTTTCAAAACCAAGAGCACCTTCATTCTCAGGTATTGGAACTGGAATAGACGAAGGTTCAGCTACTTATGGTTGGGATGGAATAAGAACAATTCAAGAAGTAGGAGTGCCAGTAGCAGTGATTTATGGAGAACACGATTTTGGGGGGAACATAATAAATGCTTATGTAAGAACAGATGGAGATAAAAACTATCTAAATGTTTTATTAGGTGTGGGTGAAGGAGAGATGGAAAGTTTTTCTAATTTAAGAATTAATGGAAACCCTAGTGCTAATTTTGATGATATATCAACAACAACAAAAATGGGAACAAATTCTCAAACAGTAATACCTAATTTTGAAGATGCTCATAATGTCTATTCAGTAAATGTTGTATTAACAAAAGATAATCCTCATGTATATACAACAATTGATTCAGACGTAGAAGCATTTGAAATATATTTACAATTATCTAGTGGTTTATATCAACAAGATACAAGTTCAGGAGCAGTTCAAGAATGGAGTGTTACATATAAAGTAGAATATAAATTACATGCAGACCCAGGTTATACAGATTTAGGTTCAACAACAATAACAGCTAAATCAAGAACTACTGTTAGAAGAATATATAGAAAAGTAGATTTAACAGCAGGACAATATGATATAAGAGTAACAAGAACTTCGGATGATAGTTCATTAGACCCAATAAAACAAGGTGATTTAACTTGGACACAAGCAGATGAAATAAAAACAGATGATTATACTTATCCAAACACTGGTCTATATGCAATAGAAGCTTTAGCAACAGACCAATTAAGTGGTTCAATGCCTAACTTTACATTTACAGTTAAAGGTAAAAAAGTATCAGCACCTTATGTATTAAATGGAAGTGTTCAAGTTGACTGGGAAGATTATTATTGGAATCAAGCAAATACAGAATTTAGATTATTAAGCGATGATACATCTTTAACTTGGGATGGAGCAACTTATGCAGACCAATATTGTGCTAATCCATTATGGTGCACTAAAGATTTAATTATAGCTAATAGATATGGGTTAGGTGAATTTATAGATAGCACATTTATAGACGATGCTTTATTTTTAGAAATGGCTAAATATTGTGAAGAGAAAGTACCAGATGGAGAAGGTGGTTTTGAAAAAAGATTTAGGATGAATGTAGTTTTAGATAGTTCAACAAAAGCATTAGATTTATTAACTCAATTATGTTCCATTTTTAATGGATTACCATTTTATTCAGAAGCAGCTATAAAAATACAGATTGATAAAGAAGAAGATTCAGTTCAATTATTTACAATGGGAAATATAATTAAAGATAGTTTTCAACAATCATGGAAATCACAGAAAGAAGTACCTAACATTTTAGAAGTACAATTTTTAGATAAAGACCAAGATTATAAACAAGAAACAATTGCATATCAAGATTATGCTTCTTTGGCTGCTGGTGACCCAGAAAGAAAACAAACGATAAGAATATTTGCTACTCATATATCTCAAGTAATAAGAACTGCAAGGTATAATATGAAGGTAGCTAAAAATATTAATAGAACATTTTCATTTAGAGTAGGAATAGATGCTTTAGCTTGTCAACCAGCAGATGTGATATCAATACAACATGATGTTCCACAATGGGGTTGGGGAGGAAGAGTTAAAACAGGAAGTACAACTTCATCAGTAGTAGTAGACCAAACATTAACAATAGAAGATGGAAAAAATTATTCAGTACAAGTACAATTTGCAGATGATTCTATAGAAGAAAGAGTAGTAACAAATGTACCTGGAGATGTAACTACATTAACAGTATCAAGTGTATTTAGTTCAGCACCAACAAAATTTGATAAATTCACTTTTGGAGAAACTAATTCAATTGAAAAGAAAGCAAGAATATTCTCAATGGATAGAGCAAGTAATAATGAAGCAGAAATAAGTTGTGCAGAATATATTACTTCAGTATATGATGATAGTGATATAGTAAAACCAGTAAGTAATTTTTCAGCATTAACTTTAGTTCCACCAGCAGTAAGTGCTTTAAATTTAACAGAAGCTTTAGTTAAATTACCAGATGGAACAATAGAAGATGCAATAGATGTTTGGTGGGATAAACCAACACAAACTAATTATGTAAAAACATATGAAAGAGGAAGGATATATTTATCAGAAGATAATATTAATTGGAGAAAAGTAGGAGAAGCAACTGGTTATCATTATAGAATAGTAGGAGATTTAGTAGATAAAGAAACATATTATGTAAAGGTAGTAACAGTAACAGCAGATGGAGAAGAAGGAACTTTAAATTCAGCACCAAGTTCTGAAATTACTATGATAGGTAAATCAGCATCACCGTCAGATGTAGCAACATTTATTGTTAAACAAAGTAGAGACAGGTTAACTGCTGGTTGGTCTAAAATATCTGATGTTGATGTTTGGGGTTATGAAATAAGACATGGAGCAGATTGGGATAGTGGAGAGTTTGTAGTTTTTGTAGAAGGAGATAAATTTATAACTACTAATTTTAGAACGGGTTCTTCACAAAGTTATTGGATTAAAGCATTAGATACTTCTGAAAATTATTCTGAAAATGCTACTGAAGCAACTTTAACAGTAGATATAATACCATTTAGAAATATAGTAAATAATTATTCAGAACAAACAGCTTGGACTGGTTCAAAAAGTAATACAGAAGTAGATGGAGATAATTTAATAATATCGTCAGGACAATTATCTGGAACTTATATTACAGCAGAACAAGATATTGGATATGTTGCTACATTCCAAATAGCAACTGAAATAATAACTGCAATAACTCAAGGAACAAAATATGATAGTGATGCAGGTGCAAAATATGATGATGATGCAACTACAAGATATACAGGTTCAGAAGCACCAGGTAGTTGGAGTTTAGAAATAAGAACATCAGAAGATGATATTACTTGGACAAGTTATGAAACTTGGGAAGCGGGTGATTATAAATGTAGATATTTTCAATTAAGATTAACATTAACAAGAGAATCAACAGAAACATCTTTGATATGTTCTAAATTTGATTATTTTGCAGATTTACCTGATGTTGATGATTTTGGAACTGGAGAAGTAACTGATGTAAGTGCAGGAGATGATATTTCATTTGCAAAAACATATCATGAAACTCCTGTAGTGGCAATTGAAATAGATAGTGGGGAAGCATCTTTTTGGAAAGCAACAAGTATAGATACAACTGGATTTACTGTTCATTTATATGATGCGGCAGGTGCATCAAGATTAGGAACATTTAGTTGGAAATCACATGGGATTTAAATTATGGCAAGTAACTTATTAAATTTAATTAATGATGGTTCATTTGAATTAGCAAGTCCACCTTCAGGTGACTGGTCTAATATTGGAACACCAACTGCAGTAATAAGAGATACTGGAGAAAGAGATAATTATGGTGGGCAATATTCAGTTAAGATAACCTCTAATGGGAATGGTAATGAAGGAATACAAGCAACATTAGAAGATTTAAAAGCATCAACAAAATATACTGTAAGAGTTAGAGCAAAAGTAACTGCAGGAGATACAGCAAAGATATGGACTACAGGAGGAGATACCAATTTATCAGAAACAACTACTTCAGAAACTTGGGTAGATTTAATAGGATTTTTTATAACTGATTCAACACCAGCAAATATAGTTTTAAATATAGGAAGTGATAATGCAACTGACATAGTTTGGTTTGATAGATTAATGATAGTAGAAGGTAGTGGAGCATTTGAATTTACTCCAAAGGCAAGTGATGTTGGAGCAATAAGAGTATATAGAGATGTTGCCATACAAATAACAACTATGAAGAAGGGTGTAGGCTCACCACCAGGAGATGGTTTAGAAGATGGTTTTCCTACATTAGACTTTATTGATAGTGGAGATGAAGAAGTATTTGTATTAGTTCACTCCCCTTACGACTATGCTATAGGGACGGACATACAGTTTCATGTAGAGTTCTTTGTAGATAGTGTTGATATAAATACTCAAAGGTATATATTATGGGCTGTTGAATATAAAGTAATACAGCATGGAGATGTATTTGACTTTGGTGTTGGTACAGGCACAACTTTTGATTCATTTCCAATACCAATAACAACTGATAACAAAGAATTGATGTCTTGTGATTGTTTAATAATACCATCGGCAGTTTTAATAGGAGAAGGATTATTAGTTGTTAGATTATATAGGGACGGGGATGGAACTCTTGGTACAGACGACCAGAGTGGGGATGCAAGATTAGTATATGCTCACCTACATTACACAGCAGATAAGTTAGGTGAATTAGTATAAAGGAGAAAAAATGAAAAAATTTATACCACATAAATTAATAATTGAATTTGAGAATAAAAGTTTCAAAGATGGAATATTTCTTTATAGGATAATGAAAGATGGAGTAGTAGGAAAACAATTTAAAAGTATAGCTATAAAAAACATTAAATTTAATAAATTACATTTAAATTCTATTTTGAAAAAGGTGAAAGACCATATAAAAGAAATTGAAAATGCTGAGGAGGATTAAAATGAAAGAATCAATCTTAGATAAGATATTTGGTAAAAAGAAAAAGAATTTAGTATGTCAAAAATGCGGTAAAGAGATAATAACACCAGCATTTATACTTATAAAGGGAGAGATAATAGCTAACGCAAAAACACCAAATATATTTTTATGCCCAGAACAAAAGTGGAATTATTGTCAAGGAATAATTATGCATGATACATGTTGGATGGATATGTTAAGAGAGTATGGAACGGAATTATATAATTTAGAGGAAGTAAGAAAAAAATATAACAAAAATAAAAATAAAGAGGTGAAATAAAATGGCATGGAATGCGGCAAACCCAGCAAATGATTGTTTACTTATAAACGCACCAGCTTTAATTAGAGCCAATTGGGATGCTTTAGCATTAGGAACAGATGCTTCCTTATTAATTACAAATGCAAAAGTATCAGCGAGTGCAGCAATAGTTGATACTAAATTAGCACAAATAACTACAGCAGCAAAAGTACATGGAACATCAATTACAGGATTAGCAAGTTTACCCGCAGGAGCAGGAGCAGTTCCAGATGCTAATTCAAATGGAAAATTAAAAGCAGATGCAAGTGATACAACTCCACAATATTTAGATAGCCTATTAGATACAGGAGTATTTCAAATATCAGCAGGAGACTTACTTCAATTAAAAGATGGTGGAGTTGAAACTGTAAAATTAGTAAATGGAAGTGCATCACCCGGAAATTCAAAATACTATGGAACAGATAGTGGTGGAGTAAAAGGATTCTTTTCATTAGATTATACTAAAGATGCAGCTACAGATATTTCAGCAAAGAGTTGGGTATTAGATGAAGATGATTTGGCTTCAAATGATAATACAAAAGTAGCAACTCAACAAAGTATAAAATATTATATAGATAACAAAGCATTAGTAGCTTCTTCAGTAACTCAAGCAATATTAGCAGATTATGCCGCAGGTGATGATGTTATAATGGAAGCCACTACAGACCGTACGACTGTTGCGACATCATATACAAAACTGAAAGAGTTTAGATTAAGTCGTTCTGGGACATTAAGAATCAAATGGTATTTAGGATCAGGGGCACAAAATACACACGGTTACGGTAAAGTATATCGTAATGGAGTAGCAGTAGGTGCAGAACAAGATGCATTTTCCTCTTCTACAGGAGGTATTACTTGGCTAAGTGTTTCTGAAGATATCTCAGGTTGGAGTTCAGGTGATTTATTGCAAATATATATTTATACAAGCAATGCTTCAAATGCAGCACATGTTAAAGATGTATATATTTGCAATAGTGAATATATTAACGATAGAGTGCTAACTGATTAATGAGAAATACAAATGAAGTTATAATAGTAGAAACGCTACCCAGCAATATACTATATAAGAAGTTAAAAATTAAATAAAATTTTTAAACTAATTATTTTCTTTATATATGAGGAATAAAATATGGATATAACTGTAAACGATATAATTGAATCAAAAGAACCTGATTTTCAATTTTTCA
>Ga0222658_1001171_pt1 | contig 12030 bp, 8 predicted proteins | sample AntAcemetagen476_FD_179830 | JGI IMG/M metagenome (GOLD analysis project Ga0222658, IMG submission 179830) | Saline water microbial communities from Ace Lake, Antarctica - #476 | ecosystem: Environmental > Aquatic > Non-marine Saline and Alkaline > Saline | place: Antarctica: Ace Lake | collected... | reverse complement strand
CCTCGTTGTTTAGCAAATTTATTTCTTGTTTGAATATTTAAAATTCCAACTTGAGTTCCTTCAACTTCTCCAGCATAATTAACTCCAACTACTAATCCACCTTGATTTAATCTAACTTTTTTAGCATAATTAACTCCAACTACTAATCCACTTTGATCTCCTCCAACTTCTCCAGCATAATTAACTCCAACTACTAATCCACTTTGATCTCCTCCAACTTCTCCAGCATAATTAACTCCAACTATTTCTCCACCCTGATCTCTCCCAACTTCTTTAGCATTATTAACTACAGCTATTACTCCACCCTGATCTCTCCCAACTTCTCCAGCACTATTAACTCCAACTATTACTCCAACTTGATCTCCCTCAACTTCTCCAGCTTTTGAAATTATTCTAATTGGATTTACTCCTCCTTCAGAATACATATTTGATGAAACTAATGTAAGTTTACTCCATAAGTCTTTTTTAGCATATCTTCTTATATCCATGACCATACTTTTATGTAAGATGTGGGTTTATAAGAATTATTATCTTAGAAGATATATTTAATTACTGATTCTCAGCCAAACCTTTTCTATCACGAATTTTTCTAATTATTTCAGGTTGTATAGAGGCTGGAACTTTCTCAAATTGCTGGTCTTTCAAAGAACTAATTCCTCTACCTTCTGTTGCAGAACGTAAATCAGAACTCCATCCAATCATCTCAGCAACAGGAAGTTTAGAAGTTATCTCTGCATTAGTTCCATCTTGTTTCATATCTAACATCTGTCCTCTTTTACCTCCAACAAGTTTTGTTACCGCACCCAGAAACTTGTCTGGCATTTCAATAAGATGAATCTGTAAGGGTTCTAATAAAGTTGCACCTGCTAGTTTCATAGATTCTTGAATTCCCTCTCTAACTGCTGGATAAACCTGCGCAGGTCCACGATGAATTGCATCTTCGTGAAGTTTAATATCAACTAAAGAGACTTTCATTTTCATACACGGCTCTCTTGCTAAAGGCCCTTGATTCATTACCATCTCAAAAGCATCCATTACCATTTCTATAACTTCTTGAATGTGAACCTCTCCTCTTGTCTCATCCATCAAAACACTTCCTTTGTAGATATCTCTAATATTTCTTATCTCATCACTTCCCCAACCCATTCCAGAAAGAACTCTAGTAACCTCATCATTCTTCTTTTTTATCCTTATTTCTGGCAACTCTCCATCCTGAATTTTTTGTGATATTTCATCTTCTAATGGAGCAACCTGAATAAAAAAACTATTATGTTTATTTGGAGAACGTCCTTCGAATGGCGGACTTTCTTTTCCTACTGTCTCTCTATAAACAATTATTGGGGCAGAAGTTTTAACCTCTAACCCTTTTTCACTTTTAATTCTATTTTCTATAATTTCTAAATGAAGCTCTCCCATTCCAGAAATTAAAGACTCTCCTGTCTGGTCATTAATCTCTATTTTTAAAGACGGATCTTCCTTTCCAACCTGTTTTAATACCTCAACTAATCTTGGCAAGTCGGCAGCTTTTGTAACTTCAATAGATTTTGTAACAACCGGATCAAAAAGATGTTTAATAGCCTCGAATGGTTCCATTTGAACATTACTAACTGTCTCTCCAGAGATAACATCTTTTAATCCAACAACACCGATAATGTTTCCCGCATTTGCTTGATCAACAATAACTCTTTGAGCTCCTTTGTAAACAGAAACCTGTTGAATTCTTACATTTCTTTTAGCAAGATTCATATAAACATCATCTCCTTGTTTTATAGTTCCAGAGAATAATCTTCCTGAAGCAATTTCTCCTGCATGTTTATCTACAACAATTTTAATCGGAACAAATGCAACCTCTCCATCTGAAGAACAATTTAGTAAATCTTTTCCAACTTTAGAATCAACATCTCCATGCCAAATTTTTGGAATTCTATATTTTTGAGCATCAACAGGATTTGGATGATGTTTAACAACCATTCCTAAAACAACTTCATGAAGCGGAGCTTTTTTTGCCAACGATTTATAATCATCATTTTCATAAGCATCAATAACATCTTTGAAAGTGATTCCTTTTTCTTTCATATATGGGAAACTTAATGCCCAATTATGAAATGCACTTCCAAATGCAACAGTTCCTTCTCCAACACTAACTTTCCATTTTTCTTTATAACCTTCTGGAGCAATAGCTTCTATAAGCTCATTAACATGTTCAATAGTTTTGATAAATCTCTCTTGCATTGCCTCAGGAGTTAGTTTAACTTCCTTGATTAATCTATCAACTTTATTAATAAATAAAACTGGTTTAACTAATTCTTTTAGAGCCTGTCTCATAACAGTCTCTGTTTGCGGCATAATCCCTTCGACAGCACAACATAAAACAACAGCACCATCAACCGCCCTCATAGCTCTTGTAACATCTCCTCCAAAATCAACATGCCCTGGAGTATCAATCAAATTAATTAAATAATCTACTCCTCCAACATGATGAATCATTGAAACAGATGCAGAATCAATAGTTATTCCTCTAGAAGATTCATCTTCATGAAAATCTAATGCACAAGCCTTTCCTGCAGTTTCTTCAGAAAGCATACCTGCACCGAATAAAAGATTATCCGAGAAAGTAGTTTTACCATGGTCAATATGTGCGGCGATTGCGATGTTTCTAATTCTATCTTGCTTTTGCATTAATTCTACAATATCTTTTGCTTTAGTTTCTGCCATAAATTAATCCTCTAAAGTTAATTAGAATAATATTTAATTGAAAATTTAGTTTAAAAAGTTTGTTGTTAATCAACGAGCACTGTCTGCCTGAGATTCAGATTCTTTTCTTTTTCTAAAAGCAAAACTTTCACCATTACTCTCGCTCGCAAGAACAATTTCTTCTGCAATTCCTTGGGCAATAGTCTTTTTTTTATTGAATGCTTTATCTCCAGCCCCATGTATAATATGTTTTAGAGAAAGATTAACTCTTCTTAATGGAGAAACATCAACCGCCTGAGGATAACGAGCACCACCATATTCAATAATTGTTACCTCATCTCTTGGAGCAGCATTTTCAATTGCTTTTATTAAAACAATTATTGGGTTCTTTCCAGTCTTTTTTTCAATTAAATCAAAAGCCTCAAGAATTATATTCATATTTTTAGTATATTTTCCAGTAGCACGTCCTTTCTCCATTTTATGTTTTTTACCTCTATGTCCACCTACTGGGAGACGATTCATAAGTCTTTCAACTATGTTAACTCTTGTCTGTCCGTGTTTTACAACATTTCTTCCATGACTTTTTAAAATTAATTTTGGTTGAAGATTAATAACATCTTTTAATCCAACATCTTCTACAACTATTTCCGAAATATCATATTTATCAAATATCTTAAAATTATTTTGATCAGCCATATTATCTTCTACCCTTCTCAATCTTTCCACTAACTAATCTATGAAGTGGTTGATCATTTACTTTAATTATTTGAAATCTAATTCCACGAATATCTCCTTTTGCTCTTCCCTGCTTTCCACCAATTCTTTCAATAAGAACTTCATCATGTTCATCAATAAATTTCTGTGCTAAATTTCCAGGAATAAAAACACCTACTGTTTTTCCATTCTTTTTAAGCTGAACCTTGCAACATTTTCTCATAGCAGAGTTTGGCTGTGCCGCTTCTTTTTGAAATTTTGAAAGAACAATTCCTTTTGCCTGACTAGCTCCCTCTAAAGGATCAGATTTTTTAAAAAGACCAAGAGTTTTAACCTTAAACACACGATCTTTCCATCTAAATTTCTTTCTATTTTTCTTATTTTTATTTGCTGATATTAATCCCATTCTAGTATTAAAATATTTTTGATTTAACTATCAATATAATTGGTTAATAAAATTAGTTTAAAAATCTTCCCTTTATAAAATTCTTTCATTTAAACAATTCTTAATTCCTTACTAAAAAAATCATTAGCAATTTGTTGCAATTCAAGAAGTCTTCTTTTATTCCTTCCAATTAGTGCTGCCTTACTTTGACTTCCTGCATTAATTATTATCTCATTTTCTTTAACTTCTAAATCTTTAAATGTTGTAGGATTAACAACCGCAGCAAAGAATGTTTTTGCATCTTCAATTCCTGAAGGAGAACTTATAATCTTTATCCTTTTTCTCAAAATCTCTCCAAGTTTTCTAACATTCTTCCCTTGTTCTCCAACCGCTCTAAAAACAAGTTGTTTTGGAACACAGAAAATTATATTCTCATTATACTTAAAACAAAAACGAGTTCTTATTCGAGTAATTTTTTCAAATAAATTAAGATGCCTAATTCCCTGCATATCTATTGTGCTACCCATTTTTTATTATTAATATTCAAATTAAGATAAATTCTTGAGATGTAATTGTTTTATAAATCTATTTATTTTTTAAGGATGAAAAATTTAAAGTTTTTTAAAATTATTTATTAACTTTTTCTACAATTTTTGTCTTCGCAGTTTTCTTATCTTCTTCCTTTTTTGTCAGAGGTCCAATAACTTTAACTAAAAGTCCTGGAAGTCCTGTTCCAATTGGAACCGGTTGATTCAAAATTATATTCTCAATTACTGAAGATAATTTATCTTTACTTCCTTTAACTGTTGCATTAACGAATTGTTTAACCGGAGTTTCAAAAGTTGCTCTTGCAAGTATGGATGATTTTTGTGCAATAATTCCCATTCTTGTAACTCCCTTAACCACTCCAGTATTAGTCATAGCATCTGCACTAAGCATAAGATGTCTAATATCAATATCAAGTCCCTGAGTTTTAAGAACTTCCTTAATTTCATTAATAATTAATTGTCTTGCACTTTCAACACCCAAAATATCTGACATCTCGTGCAAATCATTCGAGATTGTTTTATTTTTATTAACTTCTTTTAATAAGAATATCTCTTTAAGATTTGTCCCTTGAGTAAGAACCACAAAATCTTTTTCTTTTTTTACAATTAAAACTTGTTGAACTCCCTTAATTCCAGAGATTATTGTATTCTTTAGTTTTTCTTTAAGTTTGTATATTTCTTTAAATCCATATTCTGAAGCGTTTAATACGATTGATTCTGTTTTTTCTTTTGCAGTAAATCCAAGTTCATTTAATCTTTCTACAACTTTCTTTATAGTAAGATGAGTTTGTCTTAGTCCTTCTTTCTCAACCACAATTTCTATTTTTTTATCACTAAAATCAAGATTTATTTCTGAAGCAATTTCTTTCAAACTAACCTCTTTAATTTTTTCAGCAAATATTTTTGCATTTTTCTCATCATTAGAATCTTTCTCTAAATAAATTTCCATTTTTGGAGAAGAGGGTTTCTTTCTTGCATCAAATATTTCTATTAATCTAGGCAATCCAGTAGTTACCTGCATCTCTGAAACACCCGCAAAATGGAATGTTCTAAGAACCATCTGAGTAGAACTCTCTCCAAATGATTGAGCAGTTAAAATTCCAACAGCCTCTCCAGGAACAACTTTTCCTTTTTTATGTAATTGAGAAACTTCCAAACCATCTCCACCATACTTAAATTGAATTATATTATTATTACTATCTCTAACAGTTTCATCATATTCTACTCTTATATCTTGAAGTGCATTAGCAAGTCTTCTATATAAATAACCTGATTTTGGTGTTCTTAATGCAGTATCCATAAGAGAATCTCTTCCTGTAATTGACTGGAAGAAAAATTCATCAGGACGTAAACCCTTAATGAATGAACTATGGATAAATCCTCTTGATCTTGGAGATAAATCTCCCTTGTCAAAGAAAGATAGAGTTCTATCAGTATATCCAATATCAATTCTTTTACTTCCTAAAGCCTGCTGTCCAACACAACAAGCCATCTGAGTTATATTTAATATTTTTCCACCACCACCAGATAAAATCATGTGATTTACTGGATTATCTGGAGAAATTTCTGCCTGTATAATCTCTCCAATCTTAGTTCTTATACTATTAAGAGTTTGAAGTATCTTAATCTCTCTTGATTCTTCTTTTGTTTTTCCAGGAATAATTTCTAAAGTTCCCTCATTATAAGATTTAATTATCTCTTTAGTTTTTTTCTCAGATTCTTTAATGATATTTTCACTATTTAATATAACTTTTTCATCCATATCCAAATCTTCAACAGATATAGTTATTCCTCTCTCAGTTAGATAGTTAGTCCCTATATTAAATATATTTTTTATAGAATTTAATGTTTCTTCAATTCCTAATACCTTATCAAGTTCTTTAATTAGCTCTCCATCTTCTTGACCGAAGCTAGTTTTGTCAATATTTCCCTCGAGTATTATTCCATCTTTTATTTTAATAGAATCGTTAGAGAAAGTTATTTTGGGAAGAATTCCAGAGAAAATCTCAATTCCAGAAACATTCTTTTTAGAGAAAGAATGGTCTATTCCAGATTTATAGAGTATTTGATTAGCTTCATCTCCAGTAAAATTATCCAGACTAAATAGATAATTTCCAGTAATTGCATCCGCTTTACAACCAAGAAGATTAGTATTATTTTTAGGAGAGATAAGATTTTTCTTTACATCTAAAAGAATTTTAGCTTCTGCTCTTGCTTCTTCAGTTTGTGGTGAGTGTATATTCATTTCATCTCCATCAAAATCAGCATTGTATGGGAAAGTTGCTGCTGGATGAAGTCTAAATGTTCTTCCTGGAAGCACTCTTACAAAATGAGCCATTAAACTTCCTCTATGTAGACTTGGATGTCTATTGAAAAGAACAACATCTCCGTTTTGTAAATGTCTTTCAACTTTATATCCAGGAGTTATTTCACTAATTATTTCTTCTTTTAATTCTGGAGTTATTTTCTTTCTTTTTCCATCAGGTCTTATTACATAATTTGCTCCAGGATACTCTTCAGCTTTTTCAATAAGGCTCTTCAATTTTTTAATATTTAAATCGTTAACCATTTCAGCAACAGTAACAATTTTTGCAATTTCATAAGGAACACCAACTTCATTAATCTCTATAAATGGGTCTGGGGAGATAACACTTCTTGCAGAATAATTAACTCTCTTACCTGCAAGGTTCTTTCTTATTCTTCCTTCTTTTCCTTTAATTCTTTCAGTAATTGTTTTTAATGGCTGCCCACTCCTATGTCTTGCGGGAGGTATTCTTGATACTGTATTATCAAAGAAAGTTGTAATATGAAATTGTAATAAATCCCATAAATCTTCAATAATTACTTCCGGAGCTCCAGCATTTAGATTTTCCCAAAGCCTCTGATTAGCTCTTATAATATCTGAAAGTTTATGAGTTAAATCATCTTCACTCCTCTCTCCAGATTCAAGAATAATTGAGGGTCTAACTGTAACTGGAGGAACTAAAAGAATTGTAAGCACACCCCACTCTGGTCTTGCAGTTACAGGATTAACTCCAATTTTCATTAATTCTTCATCTGGAATTTTAACAAGCATCTCTCTAACTTCTGTTGGGAAAAGTCTTTTCTTTCCTACATAGAAACTTGTAGGTTTGTCTAATTTTATTTTTTCATTTACACTATTACAATGAGGACATTTCTTTGCATCTTTTGCTTTTTTAGCTCTTTGTGCTGGAGTGTATTTCTCTAAATCTTTTTCAGAAACCATAAGTTTTCCGCACTCATGACAGAAACATCTCAAACCCATTTCAATAAGTGAAATATATTTTAAATGAATCACCGCTCTAGCAAGCTCAATACTTCCAGGATGTCCAAGACATTCCTTTATTCTTCCACCACAAGTTCTACATCTAACTCCAGGGTCTACTGCACCTAAACGTAAATCCATCAATCCACCATCTACTGGATATCCATCAATATCATAAAGCTCAGGAGTAACTATTCTTGCAGCGGAGATTTTTTTAATCTGTTCCGGATTAAATAAACTGAATTTTATACTTGCAACTTTTTTTCTTATTGGTTTATTTATTGTCATTTTATTCTTTTAACTCCATCTTCTTTATTAATTCTGCAGGCAAATACCCTTCCCTAGATTCCTGATAAAATGAATCATTTAAATCATAAATACCATGTCCCCTATCATTATCAAATCCATCTATTGTTGCGGCATCTATTGGTACATCTAAATCAAACTCTGGACCCGGGTAGACTCCAGTAAAGTTACTTCCATCTCTTGCGGTTCCCAATACTAAAAAGAGTGTTGTATCATTTATTGTTTTCATTTTATTCGTATTTATTTTTTAGTTCAAACTCTGAATGTATATGTAATCCCTGAAGCTCTTCTAAAAGAAGCTTGAAAGCGTATGAAACTTCTATTGGTTCAACATCTTCACTTGAGCATATAGGGCAGATTACTCTGTTTCTTATGTTATCTTCAATTCCAATACTTCCACATTTAGAACATATAGGAAGCACAACTTTATCTGAATCATATCTTTCTTTCAAAAGCAAAGAAGCTCCGTGAGCAACTAAAGCTTGCTGTTCCATCTCTCCAAGTCTTAATGCTCCTCCACGAGAACGTCCTTCAACTGGCTGTCTTGTTAATAAAGCAACCTTTCCAGAAGCTCTTCCATGTATCAAATCACGAACCATCCTTTTTAGTTTCAAGTAGTAAAGATTTCCAATAAATATTTTTGATTTCATTCTTTTTCCAGTAACTCCAGAATACATTGTTTCTTTCCCATCATATCTGAACCCAAGATCTTGTAATTGTTCCTCAATTTCTTTTTTACTATTACCACTAAAAGCAGTTCCATCCATTATTTCACCTTTAGAACCACCAAGTTTTCCTGCAAGTAATTCTAAAAGATAACCAACAGTCATACGACTAGGAAGTCCGTGAGGATTGAAAATAACATCCGGTCGCATACCATTAACACTAAATGGAATATCACTTTCAGGAATTAATGCTCCTATTACTCCTTTCTGTCCGTGTGCAGTAGCATACTTATCTCCTAATTCAGGAATTCTTTGGTCTCTTGTTCGAATTTGAACAATTTTATTTCCTTCATTATCTTCTGTAACAAAAACAGCATCGACAGTTCCTCTCTCTTCTTGTCTTACAGTAACAGATGATTCTTTTTTTGTTCTTATTGAGATTTCCCTTGCCTCAGATAAGAATTTAGGAGGGGACATTTTTCCGATTAAAACCTCTCCACCATCTATTGTAGCTTCAGGATAAACAATTCCATCATTTTCTAAATATCTATAACTTGTTTCAGTTCTATATCCAGAAGTATCTTTTTCAGGAATTGCTAGCTCGTCTTTTAATCCACCTGCATAATTCATTTCAACTGCAGAGTAAGGTTTGAAATAGAAACTTCTTCCAATACCTCTATCAACACTTCCTTGATTAAATATTAATGAATCTTCCATATTATATCCTTCATAAGTCATTACCGCAACAATTAAATTTTGTCCGGCAGGATAAGTATTAAGAGTATCATAAACAAAACTTCTTACAATTGGTTTTTGAGGATATTCTAAAATAGAAACATTTGTATCTAATCTACAAAGATAATTTGCAACATATAATCCTAGAGCCTGTTTTTGTGTTTTACTTCCTCTATTCAAACGAGAAGACTGGTCGTGATTTCCATAAGGAACTAAAGAAGTAACAACTCCCATTAAATCAATACTATCAATTTCTAAATGAGTGTGTTTCTCTGTAACCTCTTCGGGATAAAGAGCAATTAAAGCATTTTCTTCTTCTGAAGCATCTAAATATTCCATAATTCCTTTTTCAATTAATCCATCCCAATTTAATTCTCCTTGTTCAAGTTGAATTCGATGTTCATTCTTTAATTTAGATTCACCCTTTTCAACGATTATTAAAGGACGCAAAACTCTTCCGGGTTCTGTGGAGATTAAAATAGTTCCAAAAACTTTATCATCCCTTATATTCAATTGAATTGGTAATTCTCCTGCCTGTCTTCTTTCTTTTATTTTTTGAACAAATTCTGGAGAATCTTTTACACTTCCCACAAAAATACCATTCATAAAAATATCTGTTCCTTCAAATCCCTCTCTTTCTAATCCACTTTTTTCTAATTCTTTTAAGAATTTTACCTCATCAAGATCAACTCGAGTAGAAACCTGTGCAAGTATTGCAAGATTTTTTCTAAGCCCAATCTCTGTTCCTTCTGGAGTTTCAATCGGACAGAATCTTCCATAATGGGTTGGATGTAATGTTCTCGCCATAAAGTTTTCCTGATCGCTTGGTAACATAGAAGAAACTCTCTGAAGCTGAGAGATTGTTGCTAGATAATTTGTCTTATCCATATTCTGTGTAACTCCACTTCTCTCTCCAGTCCAACTTCCTGTAGCAATAGCAGATTCAACTCGGTGAGAAAATAATGTGGATTTAGCGATTGTTTTTATAGAATAGAATTTTTTTCTTTTTGAAGATTTTTGAAGAGAGTATTGAACATCTCTAACTAAAATTCCTAAATTAACTCTGAATAAACTTGAAAGTAAATCTCCTGAAAGTCTAACTCTTTTATTTGCATAATGATCCTTATCTGTTCTTAACTTAGGATTTTCTTTTGAAATTAAATATTGTTTTATTAATTTACAAAGAGTTATAGCTTTTTTTATCCTATCTTCTTTTTTTTGTCCTATGTGAGGAAATAAATAAGAATCAATTCTTTGTTTTACTCTATCAAGTATTTCTTTTTTTGTTCCCTGAAGCGAGGTTTTTTCAGCTATATACATCATAGCATCTTCGGGTGTTGCTAGATTAACAAACTCATAAAGATTAACAATAACACTATCTGTTTCTTTTCCTATATATTTTGCGATATCTGATTCTTTTGTCAATCCTAAAGCCTTTAAGACAACAACCGAAGGAAGATCTCTAAATCTTGAGAAAGAAACCTCAAATATTCCTTCTTTACTTTCAGATATTGTAACCGGAATTCTATAAGTTCCTTTAGATGAAAACATTCTTAGAGTTAGCTCTCCTTTAGAGTTTGTCTCAATGAATGGTTGGTTTTCTGAAAGATCTTCAGCCATAACCATAACTCTTTCATTTCCGTTAATCAAAAAATAACCTCCAGAATCCATTGGATCTTCGTAACTTCCAATTAGTTCATCCTTTGACAATCCAGAAAGGTTACAAACCTTACTCTTAATCATAACTGGAATTCTACCAATTTCAACAACCTGAGAATCAACCTGGTCATCTTTTTTTACAGTCATCTCAAGAGTGATAGGAGCAGAATAAGTTAAATTTCTAAGTCTTGCTTCAGAAGGAGTTATGAATGAAGAAGAACCATCAGCTTCGATAACTTGTGGTTTATGAACCTCAATTTTTCCAAGATTTATTTCAAAATCTTCATTATTAATTGTTTCAGAAACTTCTTCTACAATTTCTTGCATTCTTTTTTCTATAAAATTATTGAACGAAGTTATATTACTCTCTACTAAGGAATGGTCCTCTAGATATTTTTTAACAATTAAATGATTATTTTTAGCCATATTTAAACAACAACCCGATAGTAAATGAGTGTATTCTCCCCATCTTTTCTCTCAATTTTAATTAAATCTCCGACGTTACAACCCTCTGGCAATGCAAAATCTGTAGAAAGAATTTTAGGCAATTGCGCTCTTGAAATATTTAACTCGTTTAGAATTTCTTCAGACTCTTTTTCATTTAACTTTGTATGTTTCGGTTGTAGAATGTGCATTTTGTAGGTGGAGGGGGTTTTAAAATCGGAAGTTAATATATTAACAAAACTTTAACAACTATCCAATAATAAAAGATAATAAAATTTGGTTTAAAAACCTTTTGCTTTACTAAGAAAATTCTATATATATGACAAAAGGGCACTTCTTTATTAATTTTTCGATAAAAGCCTATAATACAAAAAAAGAAGAATGGCCCCGAAGGGATTCGAACCCTCGACACCTAGATTAAAAGTCTAGTGCTCTAACCAGGCTGAGCTACGGAGCCATAGCTCAGATAGAAAATTGCGTTTTTAAATTGTTTGTTAGATATTTTTTAGAGATACTTGTTCAACTTATTCTCTAAATCTTCTTGAGATACAGCCCCAATAAATCTATCTATCATCTTACCATCTTTCAATAAAA
>Ga0222658_1001170_pt1 | contig 12034 bp, 16 predicted proteins | sample AntAcemetagen476_FD_179830 | JGI IMG/M metagenome (GOLD analysis project Ga0222658, IMG submission 179830) | Saline water microbial communities from Ace Lake, Antarctica - #476 | ecosystem: Environmental > Aquatic > Non-marine Saline and Alkaline > Saline | place: Antarctica: Ace Lake... | reverse complement strand
TAGCACACTCTTCGGCTTCCCTTCAGCACCAATACCTCTCGAGGAGGTACTGATGTTTAGTGTGCAGTGTTTACTGCTAGGACTACACGGGTATCTAATCCGTTTTGCGCCCCTAGCCTTCATCCCTGACTGTCAGAACTGTCCTCGTAAGATGCCTTCGCTGTTGTGAGTCCGTCCGAGATTAACGTATTTTACCACTACTTCGAACGTACTTCTTACGTCTTCCAGTCTCTAGCTTGACAGTACTTCTTGCACGCCTCATACTTAAGATATGAGATTTCACAAGAAACTTATCAAGCAAGCTACGGATGTTTTAGACCCAATAAAAATGGCTGCGACTTGGACCGCGAGTATTACCGCGGCGGCTGGCACTCGTCTTACCCAGTCCTTATTCGCCTAGCTTTTTACACTAAGCAAAAGCGTTTCATTGAAACGCACTCTGGCTCAAACTATCACACTTTCGTGCATTGTAGATTATTCCTACCTGCTGCACCCCGTAGGGCTGGGAGTAGTTTCTCAGACTCCCTCTCAGGGCCTCTCCGCTAAGAGCCCTTACGGATTTTCGGCTTGGTGGGCTATTACCCCGCCAACAACCTAATCCGCCGCAGCCCCATCCTATAGCACGAGTTTGAGAGATATATCATTCCAGGGCATATCTCCTATCAAGTATTAACCTCAGTTTCCCGAGGGTATCCTTGACTATAGGGTAGGTTAGCTACGTGTTACTGAGCAGTTCGCCTTGTCAATATTTCTAAAGACAAAAACTTGCATGGCTAATCGCAAACCAGAGAGCCGCAGCCGCCAGCAGGATCAACTGGATTTAAACAATTTCATATTCTCGTCGATAAACAACAAGAATCTATTGCGCAATTTGAATGTAAAATTTCAAATCACTTCACACAATCTCCTAACTATTGGCTTTAGCATATAAATTGGTTAAAGAAAATAACAACTAAATGACTGCTTCTACATACCTCATACCTTAACATTCATTATATAATCAATATGTTTCATTAAGGCACTCATCTTAGTTAAATAATTTAGTCGAGATATACTATTTAAACCTTTCGTAGAAATATTTTTTTAAACTCGTCGATAAATTTTTTCATTAAGTTTTCTTCTTTCATATTAATTTTTGAATCAATATTTTTTACATACTCCGAATTAGTTTTAATTTTTATTTTATCTAAATCCCTTTTTGTTTCTGTTGTTTCTATCTTTCCAGAATCAGATTCTGTTTCAATTGTTGAAGGATTTTTCTCTTCGGAGTAAATTGTAATATTTTGATATGGGCTTCCATTCCCATCCATAGAACCCCCTGCTTCTGATTTATAGGTTACGTGGGCAATACTAAATGTTGCTTCTTTTGTTGCTCCATTAGTTTCTTCAAGTCTTATTTCAAATTCCTTTTTTCCATCTAATTTTAAAGTTTCTCCAATGAGCAAATCAACTTCTTGAACAGATGCAATACATGCTACAGGATACTTTTCATTACATTTATTAGATATAAATAATTTAACCATAGGGACAGTATTTGTACACATTATTTCTCCATTCTCTTCTACACATATACTTCCCCATACAGATTCTACATAAATAATTTTATCGTCAGTATAAAAGATATCTCCCTCCTTTACAGTAAATTCTTTATTAGAATAACATTTTCCATCATATTTAATAAACGGACAGGTTTTATCTATATTATTTTTAATTATCTTTTCTTTATAATAATTATTGTTTGTTTTTTCATTGGGTAAAGTTACACTCTGTGCAGCAAAAATACCGGCACTAACTAAAATCATAATTAGTGTTGCGCTTAACACAATCATTGTTTGTTTTTTCATATGATTTACATATTATAATTACTTATAAACGCAGCGAAGACTTCAAACATGTTTGAACCTTTAGATTATTTCAGCTTCGGTAAATTCAACAAAATAAATAAATTCGATAAATTTTTATAATCTTTTTTCTTTATATTCTCATGCCAATATACACAATTCAAAAACATTTCGCAACACATTTGCATTATGATTTAAGATTAGAAATGAACGGAGTTTTAAAAAGTTGGGCGATTCCAAAACTTCCTCCAAGAAAAAAAGGAATTAAAAGATTAGCAATTCAGGTTCCAGATCACGCAAAAAGTTATGCAAAATTTGAGGGAGAAATTAAGGAAGGTTATGGAAAAGGAAAAGTAAAAATTTGGGACAACGGAACTTACAAACTTCTAGAAAAAAATAAAAATAAAATTGAGATAGAAATCAAAGGAAAAAAACTTAAGGGAAAATATGTTTTAATAAATGCAAAACTCGGAAAAGATAAAAAGAACTGGTTGTTCTTTAAAACTTCATAATGAGTTTTGGGGAAGAAAGAGAAATTTGAAAAATTTGTCTGTTTTTTTTAAAATTTAATTATATAATTCTATTCAAACCTTTTATGAATTCTTTTTCACTCTTTTCTTCAATTTTTGCAACCCATTCGTCGGCATTTTCTCTAGCAGTTTCTTTTTCTCTTATATCTAGGTTGGCTTGTTCTAAAAGAAATTTCTCAATATATCTAACATATCTCGGAGGTGAAAATATTGCCATATCATCTTCAATACAAGAAATGCAAGCACGCTCTCGTCCGGTTCTTGTAACTAAATTAACTGTTTGAACATCAAGAACTCCTAATTTTCTCTTATCATATATTCCTTTCTCTTTAAGAGCATCCATAATAATATCTACTTCCTCTTTAGAAACAACGTAATCAACCTTGAGATCTTCATGGTACATATTAATCACTCTCTGAAACTTCCGGAACTGACTTATTAGAATAATAGATGGTATTTGTAGTAAGATCTTGTAGTATCCAAGACACATCATCTTTTGACTTAACTCTTTTATAATTTTCAGGAGTCAATTCAACAGCTTCAAAAGGTATTCCAGATTTATCAAGAGCTTCTTTTAATGTTTTTCCTGCCATGAATCCTAAAGAATTAATTTCTTTTTAAGGATTATTATAAAAAAAAATATTTATTTTTGAGAACCAATTAAAAATTTTTGAACCTCAAATTCTGCTAGTGGAATCAACTCTTCTGAAAGTTTTTTACTAACTAACTCAACTTTTTTTCAAGTCTCATTTCAATTATCGGACTTACTCCTTGACGAAGATGTGAAATATATGTTATCGCTCGAATTAAGTTCATCTTGCATAGAACACTAGGCAAATTATCATAATTTATTTGAGTTAATTCTCCATCAGTTCCAATCAATCTTACATTCATCCGACTCAAATCATATTGTATAAAATCAGAATTCATTTTAAACTCCAAATTGAACTCTTGTTCCCTTAGCTCCTTCCTCTTCGGTCCACCAATCTAAATCAGGAATATCACACTCAATTTTCTTGTTTTTGCAATATCCTCTTGCTAAAAGATAGAATATAACGCCTAGACTTTTTGCGCTTTTATTATTTCCAATTATTATTTGATCCGCACCTTTTGAAAAATTGTTAGTATCACAAACCATCAAAACTTTTTTCTTTACATTTATTGTATCATTTAAAGCATTTTTATCAAGCCATGAGTCACAAACAATTGTCAACTCATTTTCAAAGAAATCTTCAAGTTGAGTATTTGTTAAAACACCTGCAGGATATTTTTTAGTAAAAACTCTTATTCCTGTTAATTTTGAAAACATTTCTGCAACTCTCCAGCCTGCCTGTCTCTTACAAGCTAAAATAATATCTTTAGCCTCAAATCCATTTAAATATTCTATCGCTTCTTTTAATTTCTCATCAATTAAATCAGTATTAAATATTGCAAGTCCATCCGCTCTTCTTCTATAAACAAAAGGACGCATAGCAGGAGTTACAACCTTGGTTCCTAAATAAATTCCAGATTTAACATACTCTTCTAAAGGAATAAGCATATCTTCTCTTTTTTTTATCTTAACTTTTTCCTTAAGCTCTTCACTTGAAATTTTATCCCCATCAACTTTCTTTTTAAGCTTCTTTACTTTTTCTAAAAGTTTTTTCTTTTTATCTTCTAAACTCTCTTCTTTTTCCTCTCCAGGAGATTCAGTACTAATTTCCTTTTTAGTAGTTTTCTTAACAACTTTTTTTACTACCTCAGTAACATTTTCAGAATCTTCAACAGTTTCTTTTTCGGCATTTCCAGAAACAGCTTCCTTAACTTTCTTAGCAATTTTCTTCACGGCTTCCTCTACATCTTCAGCAACATCTTCAATTGCTTCCAAACCTTTCTCTATGTTTTCTTCAATAATATTCTTTGTTTCTTTTTCTGTCATTTTAATATAAATAGGGTACGGGTTGATCCGAGTTTGTTTCAGTCGGTACGTACAAAGTAAATATTTGGGGAAAGGGGAGTTTTTAAAGTTATTTATTCAAACTCTTTTCAATTTCAGCCAATCTATTCAATTTAGCTTCTCTTTCTTTTCCATCAATTCCACACTTAAAAAAATCTGCTTGAAAACCAAACGCTAAATCAGCAAGAATATCCTCTTCTGTCTCTCCACTTCTATGAGAAAAAACAATTTTTATTTTATTATTTTTTGCAAGTTCACAAACTCTTGCAACCTCTAAAAGTGAACCACACTGATTTGGTTTAACAATAATTGCATTTACTGCTTTTTTTTCAATTGCTTTCTCAAGTCTTTTAGAATTTGTAACAATTAAATCATCTCCAACAATTAATTTTTCAGGATATTTTTTAAGCAATTTTACAAAAGAATCAAAATCATTTTCATCAAAAGGATCTTCAATATAATATAAATTGTAATTTTTTATTAAACTTCCCAAATAAAAGCTTTGTTCACCAGAATTTCTATCTAACATGGGATTTTGATAATGGTATTTACCTCTCTTATAAAAACTTGATGCTGCAACATCAATTCCTATATCTACTCCAACATTTTTTAATAAGTCTAAAACCTCTTTTTCATTAAGTGAGGTTTTCCATGCATTTTCATCATTTTTCTCTTCCTTAAAATCTTCATCTACCCTTTTTAAGTCAATTTTTAGCTCGGATTTTATTTTATTATTTTTTTCTAAACTTTTTTTAATGTTTAATTTTGGAATTAAAAGAAATTCCTGAAAGTCAGGATTTTTATCAGTCTTTAAATTTTCAATGGAGTGCTTTCCACCACCAATAACATTTCCAACAAGTCGAGGCATTTTTGCAGATTTCAATTTTGGATTAATTATCTGCCATATTTGTTTTTTCTTTTCTTTTGCAATTGCTTTCAATATGCTACTTTCAAGTGCAAATAAACTATTTGCTCCTATATGTCCTTCAACTATATCTTCAATTCTTCTTAAATCCTTAAGATTATCAATATTTTCATCAGAAAAATACTCGCTAAAATCTTTTAATGCCTTAATATCTCCTTCCAAATCTTTTTTATAACTTTTTACCTCAAATTTCCCTGTGGACTTTCCATTTGGAGCACTTGCGGAAAAATCTCCAACATTAGTTTTAATTGATATAAATATTGTTTTTTCTTTACGAGAGTCTAAAATGCTTTTTGCTGAGACTCCTTTTATAACTACCATAAAATTGAAAAGAAACAAGGGTTTTTAGGTTTTGTGCAATTCGACAAAACTAAAAAGAATCCTAATTATTCGAAGTAATTGAATCATCATTTTTGGGAAAACTCCATTTGGGCAACCCTCTTGACTTGTAATAATCCGAAAGAACGTGTTGGTCTATTCCTAACTCAACTCTTAAATCTTCAAGTCCTTTATATTCTGGATTGTTTAAATCCTTAGTAACTAATCTCCAAGCACTCTCTTGATTAGAATCAATTGGTCTTCTAATACCATTTGTATGTTCATCTAACTGAGAAAATAATTTTTCTTCCTGATTTTTTTCGTAAGAAATTACTTTATCCTTTATAGAATCACATCCAGTCATAGCTACAATTGATAGCATTCCTATACTGTATAATGAATTTTTTAAACTTCTTTTCATTTTGATATAAAATTTTGTCACAATTAAGCTATTTAAAGGTTTCTATATTGTAACTACCCTAGAGTTACAATTAATCTTCTTCACCAGAACTATCTGAAGTATTTTCTTCTGTTTCATCCTCGGGATTTGCAAGTTCCATTATCTCTCCTTCCTTTGCAATTTCCTCTTCTTCTTCAATTTCTTTATCTTCAACAGACTCATTATTAATCTTTTTTTCCTTCGCTCTCTTAAGTTTTTCCTCTTTCTTTTCTGGAAAAGGTTTATTCACAGATATTGGTAATGCACCTGACTCTAATTCAATTTCAGCTATTTTAAGAGCATCGTAGTGTATTTTTTCCAAATCTTCTTCCTTAATTTTTATTAGTATAGGAGCATTCATAGCAATTTGCAAAGCTCTAGCTCCAAGAATTCTTGCATTCTCATACTTAGAAAAATCTTTTGCATCCATTTTTATATTTGTATTTTCTTACTTTAAAATCTTTTCAATACTAGAACTTAAGCTATTATAAGTTTTTTCAATTAAATCTAATACCTCATCAAATTCTTTAATAGTAATAGGACCATTATCTCCTTTTTGCATAGATGAGATTATTCCAGAAGCCTGTCCAATAGCAACTCTTGCCTGACTTATATCTTCTTCCTGTCTTGTAGGATCAATAATCCAATTGTTTTCAATCTTATGAGCGGTTATTGAAAGTGGAAGTTCTTTTTTTAATGGAACTGCCTTACCGCTTGATTCTCCATAAACTACTTTCTCAGTTTTTTCATCATATTTAGGTATTTTTGCATTTCTTAATGCAGCAACAGCACCAATTCCTGCAGCATCTAAAAGATTACCATCGTCATTTATAGAGTAAATATCAATAAATACAGTCCAAACTTTTTCCCCTTCTTTAATACATAATTTCTTTAATTCTATAAATTTACTTTCTCTTATAACTCTATCAATTATTCTTCCAACTTCTATTGCAGGGAATTTTGGAGGACCTAATTCAAATCTTGGAGAACTTAAAGGAGTAAGTTCTGCAGTAACCATTAAATTTCCCTTATCTGGAGAATCAGGATAAGGTGTAGAAGCATCCATTTTAATACCTACAAGAACTTCAGTATTTCCTAACTTAACTCTTGCACTTCCCTCAGCATTTTTTGAAATTCCTGTTTCAATCTCTAGATTTCTAAATTCATCAAGAGCTCTACCGTCGAATCTTTTTCCTTCTGAAAGATATTTTTTTATTCTTTCTCCAGTTAAATTTGATGTTTCATTCATTTTATCCTTCTATCTCCTCTCCAACATTTTTTAATGCCTTTTTTTGAAGTTCATAAATTTTCTTAGTTGCTTCTCTTCCCATTTTTACAGCTTCTTTAAGTTCTTTTGAAGTAATATGTCCATCTAATTGAATATGATTTAACTCGTCGTTATTGCTTGAAAAACTCATTGCAATATCTGTAGCTCCTTCCCCATCTTCCCAATCCTCTTCATACTTGTTAACATCAACAACTAAAGTTTTGTCAAGCTTTCCTACTGAGACACTAGAAACTAAATCTCTCATAGGAATTCCTGCATGAGCAAGAGCCATTGCTGCAGCATTTATTCCAGCACATCGAGTAGATGCGTTTGCTTGTAATATTTGAATATGAACGTCAATAACCATACTTGGGAAATTATCAATCATAACAACAGGTTCTAAAGCCCACTCTGTAACCTTACTAATTTCTGTACTTCTTCTTGAAGTTCCAGGACGTATTCTATCATTTACAGAAAAACTAATCATATTATAATTACATCTTAAAGTTCCTTTTTCTGGATTTTGTGAATGTTGTGGATGCATTTTTTTAGGTCCGTAAACAGCAGCAATTGCGATTGTATCTCCGAATGAAAACATTGCACTTCCATTAGCATTCGGAACAATTCCAACTTTTGCTTTCATTGGACGAGCTTCTTCAAACTTTCTTCCATCTGGTCTTTTTATTTGTGCCATTTATTTTTTATCTCCTTTTTCCTTTTTAAACCATTCCTCAACCTTTTCTGTAAGTCCAGAAACAAAAGATTTTTCAGTTACAAATGTTATAGCCTTTTTAGCAAATAATTCTTTTTCAACACTATCTCCATTAACCCAAACATATCCATTCTGTCCGACAGTTATGTTACATCCAGTGTTATCTTTTATTAAATTTATCATGCTTCCTTCCTTCCCAATAATTCTTGGAACTTTGTTTGGATTTACTTTAATTATCATTCCTTCATCAATTCTTCCTAATCCTCGAGATTTTATGCTTAAATCAATTCCTCTTTTGTTGATATTCCATATCTTAACAACAGATAAATCTCCAATATCCATAACCTCATCTAACTCATTTTTGTTAACATATCTTGGAACCTCAGTTAAAGGAAGAAAAGCATTTTCAGCAGTTCCTATATCAATTACCCATCCATTAAATGTAAGATTTTCAACTCTTCCAATAACCACATTTCCTCTTCTAGGTTGATACACTCCAGAAAGCGGAATTATTTTTACAAGTTTGTTTACCTCTTCGGCAAGTCCGTATCTCATAGCAACTATATCTTTTCCCTTTTTTTCAGTTCCTTCTCCAGGAAGATAATCCTCTCCGCTAACAACTATTTCTCCTGGAATTACTATTTCTCTGTTTGATTCTTCTTTTGCCATTTTATTGTTTTATTTCTTCAGTCAACGCGCTTCCGTGTGTAACCGAATTTAGTTTATCATAAAAGTCCATTATCATTCCCGAAGGGACTTCAACAAAGATTTCTAAATCTCCGTTTTCCAACCAATTTTCGTGATCTTTATATTGGCTTACCACTCCGTAAGCTTTTCCGGTATGTATTGCCGGAATAACTATTTTGACTTTTTTAGTGTCAAGTTTTATCGGAATAAGACTGGATATCTGTGAAAGAATGTCTTTAATCTGATTTTCTATTGGTACATTCTTTATATTAATATGAGCTTGTTCAAGAACGCTTTTAATTCTTTCGCTTGTATGCGGATTGCCTGTTTGTGGATCAATTGAGTTTGTAGATAAAAAATTAACAACCTGTTTAAACTTGGCTTCCTGTTCAGAACTTCGATGTTCCTGTGTTGTTAGGACCTCACCATCTTTAACAATCTTCGAGGCTATCTCATTAATCTCTTCTGTTCCAAAAGCCTCTTTCAAATCTGAGGATGAAGCAGCCTCTCCTTTTTTTGAATCTTTAAATATTCTATCACCCTCGACATCTATTGAATTTAACTCACCTTTTCTAAATTTCAAAGCATCTTCCATATTAACAATTATCTCAAAATTTTTCCCTACTTTTTTTATTCTTGCGGTTGTTTGTGTCATTTTAAAAATTTTTATTTTGCAAATTCCTCAATTTCCTTTCCTTCAAGTTTTATTAATTTTACTTTATCTAATGGAACATAAATTAATTCAAATCTTTTTATATCAAACTTCTTTTCTTGTAGTTCTTCAAAAATATCCAACGCAAGCTTTAAACCTTTTTTTATTGTGAACTCTTTTGAATATTTTTCTCTTAATTGTTCTTTCATTTTTTCATCATTTTCTCCAACGGCATTTGCAAAATAAGAAAGATAATTCCCAGTAATATCACTTGTAAATAATTCTGGCTTTTTTCCATTTATTCCAGCTAACATCATTGATACTCCAAAAGGTCTTGCACCACCATACTGAGTAAACTGTTGTTTAATGTTAGAAATTTCTTTTATTACAGATTCTGGTTCTATTGGAGAATCATAAGTAATTCTGTGTTGTTGACTAACTAATTGAGCTCTTTCAACTAAAACTCGAGCATCAGAAATAATCCCTGCAACACTCGCAATAATGTGTTCATCAATTTCATGAATTTTATTTGCAGATTTCTGAACAATTAATTTATCTTCATTTCTTCTATCTGCAATAATAAATACTCCATCTGTACAAACCATTCCTATTGAAGATGCTCCAAGTCTAACTGTCTTTTCAGCATATTCTACTTGCAAAAGGTGCCCTTCCGGAGAGAACATTGTTGCAGTCCGGTCATAACCCATTGCTTGATGTTGCATATCTATTGGCATATCCATTTTTTTATACCTGTAATTTTAGAGAATCTTATAATAAATTCAACTTTTCTCTATCTCTGTCAAATTCTAGAAATATTAATCATTTATAAGTTTTTTGGTGGAGAAATTTCCTATTTATTTCTTCAATCCTTTTAGAGTTCCACTGACTTTTAATACTTCTATTCTCTCCGGATAAATTACAAGAGAGGCTCTAACGCTATCTACAGATTCTCGATTTATAGAAATAATATTATCTTTAATCCAACTTAATCCAGTCTTGCTCATGCCTAATTTTCCAGTGAATTCAAGTATCGCTTTTTCAACATTATCTTTAAGATTTTTACCTCTAAGTAAAAAATATCTTTTATTTTCTTTCATAGATGGTTTGAGTGCTTTCATTTCTTAATCAAGAAAGTAGATTTTAAAAACTCTCCCTTCTAAATAATATAAAAGAGGAAAAAATAATAGTAAAATGGAAATATGTACCGTAGGTGGTTATGAACAAGTAGGAAAAAATATGACTGCAGTCAAAATCGGAGATGATGTATTTTTATTTGATGCTGGAATTTATCTTCCCCCTCTAGTTGAAAGAGAGGATGCAGAAAAACAGATAGACATGAACGAGGTTGAACTTCGGAAAATAAAAGTTCTTCCAGATGATTTAGTTCTTGATAAACTCGGATGGACAGATAAGGTAAGAGCATTACTAATCTCTCATGCACATTTAGATCATGTTGGAGGAGTTCCATATTTAATACATAGATATCCAAATGCAAAAATACTTGCAAGTCCATTTACTATGCAGGTTTTGGATACTATTACTAAAGATGAAAATATAAAAATTAGAAATCAAAAAATAGTTGTAAGACCAAATTCTACTTATGTTCTTCAAGGAAAAAGTCAGAAATATAAAATAGAGTTTATACACACAACACACTCAACACTACAATGTACTTTTATCGCTCTTCATACAAATGAAGGAATTTTCTTTTACGCTCTGGATTTTAAATTTGATAACCACCCAATTATTGGAAATCCTCCAAATTATAAAAGATTTAGAGAGTTAGGAAAAAAAGGAATAAAAGTTTTAGTTGTAGACTCTCTTTATTCAGGAACAGATAGAAAAACAGCAAGTGAAAGAATTGCGAGACATCTAGTTGAAGATGCTTTAGCCGCGGTGAGAGATAGAAAATCTGCATTATTTATAACAACTTTTTCATCACATATAGCAAGACTAAAAAGCATAGTTGATTTCGGAAAAAAAACAAACAGAAAAATTATTTTTTTAGGAAGAAGTTTAAACAAATATGTTAATTGTGCACAAGCAGTAAATGAATGTCCCTTTTATAAAAATGTTCAACTAATGAAATATAGAAATCAGGTAAACTCTTTATTAAAAAAAATAGAAAAAGATAGAGGAAAATATTTGGTAGTTTGCACCGGACATCAAGCTGAACCAGGGAGCATTTTAGACCGAATTGTGAGCGATGAGACTCCGTTTAAATTTCGTGCAGGAGATAATTTAATTTTTTCTTCATCAGTAATTCCATCTCCAGTAAATATTCTTGCAAGAGAGAGAATGGATAAAAAGTTTAGAAGGAAAGGAGTAAGATTACAAACAGATGTTCATGTTTCGGGACACGGAGGAAGAGAGGATTTAAGAGATTTAATAGAAATGTTAAAACCAAAAAATATAATTCCTGCTCACGGAAGCTTACAACAAGAGACTCCAATGATTGAATTAGGTTCAGAGATGGGATACTCTTTTGGAGAAAGTATTTTCCTTTCAAGCAATGGGAAGGTTTTAAAATTCTAATTTTTTCTTATAAAATTTCCTTATAATTTATCGCAGTATCATTCTAAAGTAGTTACAATAGAAACTTTTAAAAAGGCGATAAAGTAGGATAAAGTATGGAAACTAAAATATCACGAAGAGATTTTCTGCAGTACGGAGCAGGAGCTATAGCTGGGCTTGGATTAGGTGCTGGAGGTCTTTGGTTGTTTAATG
>Ga0222658_1001167_pt1 | contig 12053 bp, 10 predicted proteins | sample AntAcemetagen476_FD_179830 | JGI IMG/M metagenome (GOLD analysis project Ga0222658, IMG submission 179830) | Saline water microbial communities from Ace Lake, Antarctica - #476 | ecosystem: Environmental > Aquatic > Non-marine Saline and Alkaline > Saline | place: Antarctica: Ace Lake... | reverse complement strand
TTCGAAAGAAGGGTTTTTATATTTCAACTCAAAATCCACCGTCCGCCAGCCGGCGGACTTGCGGGTTCTCCCGATCCATCGGGACGCCCTCGGTACCACTCTCTAAACCCTTCGAAAGAAGGGTTTTTATATTTCAACTCAAAATCCACCGTCCGTCAGCTGACGGACTTTCGGGTTCCCCCGATCGTTCGGGGCGCCCTCGGTACCACATTCTAAACCCTTCGAAAGAAGGGTTTTTATATTTCAACTCAAAATCCACCGTCCGCCAGCCGGCGGACTTGCGGGTTCTCCCGATCCATCGGGACGCCCTCGGTACCACATTCTAAACCCTTCGAAAGAAGGGTTTTTATATTTCAACTCAAAATCCACCGTCCGCCAGCCGGCGGACTTGCGGGTTCTCCCGATCCATCGGGACGCCCTCGGTACCACTCTCTAAACCCTTCGAAAGAAGGGTTTTTATATTTCAACTCAAAATCCACCGTCCGCCAGCCGGCGGACTTGCGGGTTCTCCCGATCCATCGGGACGCCCTCGGTACAAACACAACCCTGTATGAAAATGCGGGGTTTTTGTTTTTCACGAACAAATATTTCAATTGGGTAAAATTAAGGGGAAGGGGAGTAAAATACAATTGAAATGTATAATGCAAATAATGTGATTCATATCACACCTTGAATTTATACATTGAATTTTATCAAATGATATCATTTATTCATGCATGGGAAAGGAATTGTATCAAAATAAGTATCGCACACAAACCTTGAGAATTAAATGGTGGGATTATTCCGAAGATGGGGATTATTTTATTACAGTTCGCACATTTGAAAATGGCAATGTTTTTGGAAAATTGTTAAAGAATGATATAATATTAAACAATCGTGGCAAGATCGTGAAAAAATATTTACAGGAGATCCCGAATCATTTTGACAATGTAAGATTACGTTCATGGATAATCATGCCTGACCATGTTCATCTTTTATTACGGATTTGCAATAAACGAAAATTGGTAGAGACGCAGCAATGCTGCGTCTCAAACCAAAATACCGACAATACATTTTCCGAAATATCGGGTAAAAAATATTTTACATCACGCAAAGAATCCGGTGCTGTGAAAAATGAATATTCAGACACGCAGCATTGCTGCGTCTCTACCAATAATCATGAAAAGAATATGCGTAATAATAATGAATCCCAGACATTTCATCGATTAAAACCAGGTTCAATCCCGGTAATCATTCGATCATTTAAATCAATATGCACACGCACAATTCATTCAATTGAAAACAATAAAAAATTCAAATGGCAAAAATCATATTATGATGAAATTATTTTTAATGAACAAAATTTACAGAATGTTGAAATTTACATCCGCAACAACCCAAAAAATTCATCCCATAAACAAAACCCCCATCCAAACGAACGGGGGTATGATTTGAATGTTTAAATTATTTTACAGAAATATCAGGGTAAACACCACACCCAATACACCTAAGATCGCCAAAACCGCGACTATTTTTTTGGGCATTTCGCCGTTGTTACTCATGGCTTTACCAAACATACCGAAGACAACGGGGTGGATGAGGAATGGCATGGCGAAGATAAACGAGATCAGACCAGCTGACTCTGCGCCAAACATACCGCCCTGGATGGATGCAAATAAACCAAAGTGAGAGATAGCTGAGCTATTGGCCATAGCAGCATATTCTAAACTCATACCGGCAAAATGCAGCATAATGAATCCACCAAAGACAGCTACCAATTGCCAACCCAATGAAAAGAGGATCAATCCTTTGATCTCTTTACTTTCCTCATTGTTTGCTTTTCGTAATGTAGTAAGGGCAAAGTAGGTCAATACCGCTCCCGCAAGGACAACAAGTAAAGATGGGATCAGAAGTAATTTACCCCGTGTTGCACTTATAGCAAGAATGGTGAATACGAATAAATGTCCGAAAAATGGGATATTGATCATGACAGGTCCGCGTTCTTTAGCCGGACCTCCAAGGTCTCCGGCTGTACAAGCACCTGTCAAACCGGAATGCGATAATGAACCTGCCATGCCGGGTGCGAGGATATCCACTTTATTGGCTTTGCCCAAAAATACCAAGAGAGCAATACCCACGAACATCCAGAACAATTGACCAAAGAAGCCAAAGGCCATAACCTGAAGCATTCCATCTAATTCAAAGGCAGAGATCAATCTTGAACCTCCAATAATGAATACGGCCGCTAGGACCATGGGAATACCTCCAAATAATAAAGATCGAATCGTTGGACCCGGTTTCCAATGGGAAAAGATCATACCCAATCCACTAGAGAGCAACATAGCAAAAAAGATCTGTGGAAGTGCAATTACATCCTTCACCCATATCGAAATATAATAGGAGAAGATCAAAATACTCAAAATTCCAATTATCTCAACAATTCCACGACCAAGATATTTTCTTTTATCTGTAATGATAGCCTTACGATCTATTAAGATCAAGGCTCCCGCAATACCAAAAAAAGCGATCAAAGGATAATACATGCCCAGATCACCTGAAGTTTGTCCCAAAACAATTCTCTTTAATCCCTCAATTCCTAAAAGAATAAAATAGGCTCTTACGATGAAAACAAATTGAGTACCTTTTGTCCCTAGCATCACTTCACTTTCATTATGAATGACATCATCTTTGCCGGGTAATTTTGGTTTAAAGAAAGTATTTCTTAATTTTTGCCCCCCCACAAAAAAGGTTGCGATCAAAGCAGTGATCGTTACAGAAGAAGCCAAACCGACAATGGGGAACTCCTTTAACCCGGGTGTTCCGATCCCCGTTATCTCAATGATCAGCCCAAGTGTCAATCCAAAGATCACAATAATGAGAATGGGAGAATACTTGCTTCCGGCAACAACGGCTCGGGAGATCAAGATCACCGGTAGAAGTAACAATAAAGTTAACCAAAAATGGTCAAGAATTTCTAAACTAGCCATGAAAAAAGCTCCTTATTATTCAGAAAATTAATTTCCTTTGCATTCAATAACGAATGTTATAAGTAATAATGTTTAGTTAATGATTGTGGTTTAAAAATATATTTTAAACGCAAAACATGATAAAACGCATAATATCCAGCATGTCATCCGCTTCAAAACGGGTAATATGTGCCGAAATTGCTTTAGCTCCCGGATAATGCGAAGCCTTATAGGCGTTTATGTGCTTTGTGTATCGAATATCAAGAACAAAATGTTCAGGAACAGACATGGAAAATAATTCCATATCTTTTTTTAGTGCTTTTTCAACCCCTGCTTTAATTCTTTCAACGGCAAGTTCAGGATGGATACAAAGTGTAGCGTTCCCGGTTCCCTTGTTGGTTGCAACAGTTTCTATTTGAGGATCAAAATTCATAGCTCGTTCACACATCCCGGCATCACCCGATAAAAAGACAGGAACAACGCCATGGGTTCGAGCCACGAGAGCATGTAACATGAACTCCGAACAGAGTTCACCGTTCAGGGTCATTTCCGAAATAGCAAGTGATGACATTGTATGTGCCAGAGGATTATCGTTAGAACCTGAAGGAGAGTGATAGCCGATAAAAGCGACAGCATCAAAGCCTTCATCTATACCCCAAACCATGGAATAAGGATGCCGGCTCCATGAGCGAATCAGTTTTGCTTCTTTTGGGAGATCTCCAGCTTTTAGATTTCTTCCTGAATCATGAGCATCTTTTACAACTATCTCAGTAGCACCTGCTGCAAGTGCACCCTCACAGGCGGCGACAACTTCACGTGTCATTTGCTCTCTAAACTCAGAATAATCTGGGTTGCCTTTATTGGTCTCAGACCAACTGTTGATACCGGTAACACCCTCAATGTCCGCAGAAATAAAAAAGCGCATGCTTAATCTTCCTCAGTCTCTTCTACATCTCTCAATTCCAGTTCATCATCAAAATCGAGTTCCGGATTGTTAAGCAAAAATCTGTCCAGGAGAAATTTGCTTACCACGCCTAATCCCGCCAATATAACGCCAGCGATGATTAGCTTTTTGTTTGATTTCATTTTTTAGTCCTCCAAAGATTTACCTAATATACATAAGATGAATGATTTATCAAAGTAAATCGGGTGACAGGATCTCAGAAAATTCCAGGCGTACCTTTTTTCCATTGAGATCGCACACGAGCTATACTTTGTCCGTTACGCCCATTGATAATATGGTGAATACCGGTATATTGTTCCTCAGTAGAAATAATTTGACATTTGGAATCAATGGAATCGCCGTAAAAGGCCTGACCTTTGAAGGTGATCTCCAATTCATGAAGTTCGTGAGTTTTTGTGATTTCAAATGGAATTGCTTCCAATGCCCACTCTACGGTAACTCGATTATTGACATGACGGTTAATATCAAGATCATGTTTTCTAACCTGAAATTGAAATTGTTGATCCACCTTTTCGGGCAATGGGAGTTTAGGAAAAGAATCTTGAATAGCTCTCTCGGAAAGAATATTATTCATGGGAAGTACTTCATCAACGATTGCGATATTTTTATTTTTTATGTCATACAAAACCCAAGAGCTCGTCATACGGGCTTGAATATGGCCATCTTTGTCTTGCATTGAGTAATCTCTAATAGAGAATAATCCTTTATGTTCGGCTATCCACGTGCTGATATTGACAGTATCCATATATACCGGATATTGTTCAATGACAACATGATAGCGGGAAAGCATCCACGTGTATCCAAGTTTAAGTAATTCCGGGATAGTAATATTCAATTCAACGGTATGAAGCGATGCAACATCCTGCATATAGTTTAAGATCGATGAAAAGCTCTGTTTTCCGTTGGGACTGCAATCGTAAATGCGGATAGGGTATTCTTGTTGAAATTTCAATTATGTCTCCTGGGTGTTGCGAAAGTATATAAAATAATTGACAATTGACAAAGGACAATTGACAATTTAAGGCAAAAGGATAAAGTTAAAATCACAAGAACTTTAGGAAACTTATGTCAAGTTCAATTAAAGTGTTTTTTTGTTGTAGCTTGCAAAAAAAACTAAATTATTATTATAACTATTAACACTGGGAGATTTAAAATGAAGACTAAAGCAATATTTTTAGTCATCTTTTTATTTGTAAAATAAGAAATCTTATTCAATAACCTATCATTCAATTAATTATAACGTTTTTAGCCCCCTAAAATTACCATTAGGCCGAATAAGTCTATAGAAGGCATGGGAATAAAAAAAGCGCGAGTGATCGCGCTTCTCTTTATTCTTTAAAATTTTATCTTTAATCTTTAAATGTGTAAACTCTTGCCTTCTTCATCCAGCACTTTTCTTAAAGCACCGTCATGAGCAGCTAAACGTTTGCGTGCGGTTTCGGCATCAACATCCAATAGAACCATGACCAAAGCTGTTTTAACACTTCCGTTGGATTCTTTGAGTTTAGCCATACCGTTATCATAATCTGTACCGGTACAATGGCGAATGATCCGCGCACCGCGATCCCAAAGCTTTTTATTGGTGGTCATGAGATCAACCATCAAATTACCATAGGTTTTATTCAATTTGATCATGGCTGTGGTCGTTATCATATTAATGATCAATTTAGTTGCTGTGCCTGCTTTCATACGGGTGGAACCGGTCACGACTTCAGGTCCTACAATAGCTTTGATGAGAACATCAATATCAGAGGTTTTTTCAAATTCATTACAAACTAAAAGTCCGGTTGTGCCACCGATCTCTTTGGTACGTTTTAAAGCGGCATGAACATAATCTGCCATGCCACTGGTGGTAATACCCAATAAACAGTCGTTTTCTGTGATACCACGTTCGTCTACAACCTTGTAACCGGCGTTAAAATCATCTTCTGCGCCTTCAACAGCATTAACGAGTGCCGTTAAACCACCGCACATGATACCTTGTACAAGTTTGGGAGAAGCTGAATAGGTAGGGGGGATTTCCGATGCATCCAAGACACCCAGTCGACCACTGGTGCCGGCGCCGACATAATATAGACTTCCACCTTTTTTCATGGAAGTGACAACTGCATCAACGAACTTTTCGATCTCAGGAATAGCTTTTGCTACGGCATGAGGAACTGTTTTATCTTCCTCGTTCATCGTAACGAGTATTTCTTTAGTACTCATTTGGTCGATGTACTTACTGGCCTGGTTCTGTTGTTCTGTTGTCTTGTCACTAATTTGTTGCATAATTTTCCTTTTTTTATCCTCCAAAATCGGTTATTATTTTAATATGAAAATGGCATGAATACAAGTGAATAAAATGTTTAGTAAATACAAACACTTAGCAGTGATATTAATATTTTTTGCAACGGGAATCTTTGGGGATACCCTTCCCAGTCGTTTTGACCTGAGAAATGTCGATGGAATAAGCTATGTCAGTTTAGTTAGATCTCAACAGGGAGGAACCTGTTGGGCTCATGGAACTATGGCCTCAATGGAAAGCAATCTCATGAGAACCGGTACATGGGATTCCATAGATGCATTTTATGGTCCTGATCTTGCGGAATATCATCTTGATTGGTGGAACGGTTTTAATTTATTCTATAATCAGGATCTTGGGTATTATCCCTCGGAAGGACTTGCCGTCCATATGGGTGGTGATTACCGGGTTTCCAGTGCGTACTTCTCCCGTGGTGATGGAGCTGTTCTGAATGACGATGCTCCAACTTATAAATCTGCTTCACCTCGCAGAGATACTACTTATACTTATTATTATCCGCGGACCATTGAGTGGTACCGGTTGGCAAATGATCTTTCAAATATTGATTTAATAAAACAAAAGATCATAGATCATGGTGCAGTTGGTACGTGCATGTTCGCTACAAATCTTTTCCTCGATGATTCAACAAATGGAAGTTTTTATCAACCGCCATCAGATCCCAATGACCCTAATCATTCTATTGCTATCGTTGGCTGGGATGATACCTTAACAACAGCAGCCCCTAATCCGGGAGCCTGGTTGTGCAAGAACAGTTGGGGAACTAACTGGGGCACAGCGTGGGGCGGTTATGGGTATTTTTGGATATCCTATTATGACAAACATGCCGGACGAAATCCTGAGATGGGATGCGTTTCTTTTCAGGAAGTTGAGATAATGAAATACGATAGTATTTATTATCATGATTATCATGGCTGGCGTGATACTCTGGATGTGCAGGAAGCAGTCAATATATTTGTCGCTGAAGCCCGTGATACTCTGGTTGCTGTCAGTTTTTTTTCAGCCGCTGATTCTGTTGAATACACTATAAAATTATATCGTGATAGGGAAGACCTGATCAATGATGATCAGCTTACTTCAAAATCCGGAACAATATTATATGCAGGTTTTCATACCATTGATCTGGATGATCATGCCGTATTGATGGAAGGGGATTCTTTTTTTGTTTATCTCTTCCAAAATAGAGGCGGCCAACCCTACGATCGAACATCCATTGTGCCGGTATTATTGGATGTTCCGGCTTTTTACGCACAAAGAACAGCTGCGACAACAGTACCATCTATCGCAAATCGAAATGAAAGCCTTTTCAAACAAGCCGGAACGTGGGTGGACTTGCAAACTGTGAACACGACTGCAAATTTTTGCATCAAAGCTTTAGTTAAAAGAGGGAAGTTTTCATTGCAAGCGGATTCTCTTGAGACCTCTGGACTTTTGGGAACCTATCCCAATCCTACTTCCGGCCGCCTCATGATTGATTTCCAATTGTCACATTCTGCAAATGTTCGTTTGTCCTTATATGATATCAATGGAAAATTAAGACGAATTTTGCAAGAAAGATCGTGGCAAGAAGGTTATCGATGGAGTATGTTTAATGTTTCGGACTTGTCCAGCGGCATATATATTTGTATTTTTGAAGTTGATGGCGTTAAAGTCAATTCGCAAAAAATACTGGTGATCAAGTGATAAAAAAGATATGTAAAATTTTCCTTATGGCTTTTCTTGTCTCCTGTTTGTCTGCTGCAGTCTATGAATATGACTATTCATTTACTCAGGTTACATTTACGCAGCAAGCCGGTCATATGCTGGTGGAAATTCCGGGATGTATGCAAATTGGTGTTGAAGGAGAGCCGCTGTTGCCAAATTATCCTGTTAAGATCCTTCTTCCTCCGGGTGAAAAGCTGGAGAGTGCCGAATTAGTGATAAATAAGAGTAAAACTTACCCACTTATGCTTCCGCTTTTGCCGAAACAGGCGGACCGTCCATTGTCTTGGGGTATCTCGGATAAAGGGTTTATGAAGAAGGACGAGGTTTATAGTCTTGATCAATATGAAAAAGAAAATATGAACGTGAAAGTGCATTGGTTTAGAGGAGCAGGTGTTGTAATTGGAACAATTGATCCTCTAACTTATTTCCCGCAATCTGGTAAAGTTGAACTTGCGGAATCCATGACTTTACGCATCACAACGCGGTTGGAGCAAACGACTCCAAAGATGAAAAAATCAAATTATCAAATGTTAAAAGAAATAGTTGAAAATCCGGAAATGTTATCCTCTTATTCTATAGAACCGGATGATGTCGAACGCCTGTTAATTATAACATCTACTGATTTTAAACCCGCTTTTGATAGACTGAAAGAACATTATTTAAAATATGGGATCATAACTCAGATTGTTGACTCGTCTGATGTTGAATTAAGTGATGCCTCAGGTCGTGATTGGCAAGAAAAGACCCGAAATTATATTCGCGATAAATATATTACGGAAGGACTGGACTATGTCTTGATCGGTGGGGATAAAATTCCAAATCGTGGTTTAAGTTGCGATGTGCTTTCCGGAGGAGATATTATATCATCCAATAATATTCCGGCAGATCTATATTATGCTGCACTTGATGGTACTTGGGATTCTAATCAAAATAATATTTTTGGTGAATACAATGATACTACCGGATTTGATGAAGCGGATCTTTTTCCTGAAATAGCCATTGGTCGTATGCCGGTATCTACTTTAGAAGAATTAAATAATATGATCGATAAGAGTATTCGTTATCAGGCTGAGCCGGTTATTGGGGATTTGAATAAGCAAACATTTTTTGGTGAATTTCTATATGACGATCCGCTATCTTGGGCATCGGATTACTTGGAACTATTAATTGGTATTCATAACGATAACGGATACACAACCCAAGGGATACCCTCAAATATCGAAATAAATAAATGGTATGATCAAGACAGTATCGGTTTTTGGAACCAAGCAACAGTTAAAAGCGAGTTGGCTGAAGGAACTTCTTTTGTCCACCATGATGGTCATGGGCATATAGCAGATATGATGAAATTTTACACGAGCCAAATCAATAATTCAGATTTTATGACGGTAAATGGTATTGATCACACAACCCCCTTGTTTTTTAGTCACGGATGTCTTTGTGGTGGTTTTGATTATTCCAATTGTATTGCTTCCCGCCTAGTCTCCGGACCGTATATTTCGGCGGGTGGGGTATTTAATTCTCGTTTTGGTTGGTTCAACGAAGGTTTTACAGAAGGACCCTCCATTCATTTACATCGGGAATTCGAAAATGCCATATACGGACTTGGCTTTTATCAGTTTGGCTGGGCTCTAACTGTCTCAAAGATCGCGACTGCACCCTGGGTAACCGCGATGGGACAATGGGAGCAAAACGCTCTTCGTTGGAATTTTTATACTATAAATATTCTCGGAGATCCTGCTATGCGGATCTTTACGGATACACCTTCTGAAGCACAAGTAAATTGGGATATAAGCGATCTGAATGAAGCACAATTACAGGTAAGCGTTTCTCTTGATCCCGATCCCGTTGAAGATGCCGGAATTGTAGTCATGGACTCGACGGGTGTCTTGATCGGCTTTGGACGGACGGATATATCAGGGTATGCGGACATTAGCTTATCATCACCCGTTTTACCCGGAGATTCTATACTATGTTATGTTTCCGGTGAGAATATTTTGTTAAAAGAAACGACGCTTGTAGCACTTGAAGTTGGCATTGATAAACAACAAACATATACTTTACTTGAAAGCTATCCCAACCCCTTCAATCCCGATGCGACGATCGCATATTCTTTAGATAGTGGTGGTGAAACCGATATTCGTGTGTTTGATTTACAGGGGAAACTTGTCGAAGTATTGTACCAAGGATATCAAAGGGCCGGATCACATAAATTATTATTCAGAGCTGAAGATCTCGCAACCGGTGTTTATATATGTCGATTGCAGACAGCGGATCAAACACGAATAAAAAAACTTATATTATTGAAGTAATCATTCCTAAGGAGCTATCATGTATTCCCCTTTTCTCAGCGGTAAAAAAATCGATCTTTGTCCGGTAAGTAAAGCAGATATGGAAATATTGCAAAAAGGTTATAACGATCCGGATGTGCGTGATGCTATGTTTATGTATTTTCCTCTGACCGAAAAAGATACTGAAAATAAGATCGAAGCAATGGTGAAAGATGAAAAAGCTATTAATTTGATCATTGTCGATAAAGATACAAAGAAGCCTATTGGACATACGGCACTTGTTCATCCTGATTGGGTTAGTGGTATGGTAACTTTTTATATTGTTTTGCTCGATAAAACGGTTTGGGGAAAAGGTCTTGGCACAGAAGCAACCAAACTGATCGTAGATTATGGCTTTAATATGCTGAATCTCAACCGTATTCAACTCCATGTTAATGCAGAAAATGAAGCCGCAAAAGCCGTTTATAAAAAGATTGGTTTCAAGCATGAAGGCACCTTGCGTCAAGCTATGTATAAAAACAATAAGTACTATGACTTCTGGTTGATGAGTATTTTAGCAGATGAGTTTGTAAATAAATAATTATGATAACCATAAAAAGAATTTATCCGTTTACAAGTATTCTCATTTGTGTCTTATTAGTAATTTCTTGTCACGTATTTGATGATGATGGTAATGGTTATAATGACAATAACTATTCCTTTACTAATCTAGATTATGAAGATTTATTTTATGTATATGGTCCATCTTATTATGATATTAATGAACCATTTCTATATGAAGCAGATAGTAATGGAGTAATCATTTCAGATTATTATGGTTCTAAATATTATAATCCGGTTACTATAAGCCAAAAGGGTATCAATTTATTTGATAGATATAGAAAAAAGGCAGATTCTTTATATTTGGATTATGCTTTAAGACATCGGGATGCTTTAGTCAATTTAATGGATGAACAAGGTTATTTAGAATATAGACAAACAATATTACATTTCTCAACGCTGTTGTTAAAACCATGGTATTCAGGTATGTCCCAGGGTCAGGCATTGTCGTTATTGTCAAGGCTTGCTTTCTTTACAAATGATACTTTATCAGAGAATATGGCTCATAAAGTTTTCGAGACCCTGAATCCTTTCTCGGAAGTAAGTAATGAAGTAGTTTTTATAGATTCTTTAAATTATGTATGGATAGAAGAGTATCCGGAATATCCACCTTATCATACTTTCAATGGTTTCATGTTTGCAATTATTGGAATTTATGATTACTACAATTTATTGAAGACCGATGATGCCACAAAAGAAATTCTATCAATATATTTAACTACTATACATGATTTAATGCATGAATATAGGAATCCGGGAGATATTAGTCGATATTGTCTAGGGCATACTCACAAGAATGAAACATATCATAGGATTCACATAATTCAATTAGAATATTTTACGGAAATTACCCAAGATTCCAGTTTTGCGAAATTTGCAGATACTTTAAGAATGGATTATTGGAATTATTAATTTGATATAATGAAAAGTACTAATCACTAGTCACCAGTCACTCATCACTATTTTTGTTTGCCTTTTTACAAATTACTTATTATAATAGCAGGCTCATTTATGGCGAAGTAGCTCAGTCGGTTAGAGCAGTGGAATCATAATCCATGTGTCCGGGGTTCGAATCCCTGCTTCGCTACAATCCCTACTTAACGGTGGGGATTTTTTCGTTAAACGAAAAAATCAGTAAGCAGTACGCACTATGGGTTATTAGCAAAATGAAAGTGCAACACTAAAGAGGGTGTTGCATGAAGCAAAAAAGATGTTTAAATTATCAAAACAACAATCATCAAAATGAA
>Ga0222658_1001162_pt1 | contig 12080 bp, 10 predicted proteins | sample AntAcemetagen476_FD_179830 | JGI IMG/M metagenome (GOLD analysis project Ga0222658, IMG submission 179830) | Saline water microbial communities from Ace Lake, Antarctica - #476 | ecosystem: Environmental > Aquatic > Non-marine Saline and Alkaline > Saline | place: Antarctica: Ace Lake... | reverse complement strand
TTAGCAACCTTACGTTTTGCAGGTTTCTTTTTAGCAACCTTCTTTTTAGCTACTTTCTTCTTTAAAACCTTCTTCTTTTTAAGTGGTTTCTTTCTAGCTAATTTCTTTTTCTTTTTTACTGGCATAAATTTCACCTCCTGACTTTTTAATTTAAGATATTTTTTAAAAATCCCTAGGGAGTACTTTTAAAAAATTTGTTAAGAGAATTTTTTATAAGCATAAAAAAATTCTTTATCGACCTTACATATATTATAAAACTTTTTTAGAAAAAAAGATACGTTTTTTTGTAAACTTATCCACAACGTTAGAAAATTATTTTTAAATTAAAAATAATTTTTTAACGTTGCAAGCAACTCGAATAATTTATATATAATACTTTTTAAGTATGAATTTAGGAAAAGAAAAAGTCGGCCGTTGATGTTATCGCAGGCCGACCTAATTGTTGTTTCGTGGAGGATTATTCTCTTTCCTTACCCTTGAACTCGAAAAAGTCCTTTCCTTGACCGAATTGATTGTCTGCCGTAGTACGGGTGGCATCGATTGTGCGGTGTAATATCTGTCGCACGTTTCCCGGGACATCTTTTTTTGGAAGCATATGCCAGTCGCGTAGACGAAGACTCTCGTCAAGTGTCAGTTTTTTACGGCGACTGCTACGCTCATTGCGTGACAGTCCTTTCCTACTGGCAACAAAATGGGCTTCTGATAGGTCGTGTCGACCGTCTTTTGTGATTCGGTTAACGAAACCGAATCGACTATAAAGATAGATGTAATTCTCTATAATTTCTCCATTATCTGATTTTTTACGAAAAACCACCAGACCATAACATGATGGTTCTGTTATTATTTCTTCATCCCAATCATCTTCTCCTCCTGTAATATGGATGAGGGCATTGATGTTCATCGCCACCAAATTGTATGGCAGATCAGAGCTATGTCCTTGATCAAATCGCGTGTTCCAGCCACCACTGGCGGGACTTACCTGAAAAACTTTTTCAAGTTCCGGATCATCGCAATCCATCATGGCTCCTCCGATCGCCAACTGATCAAAATGCGATCGCGATAGCAAAACTTTAGGTGAAAAAAGACTATCGTTTTTAGAATACATGGCAAACCTCCTTTTGGAGTTCCCTTTGCCCAAGGGTCAAACTGTTAAATGCCACAACAGCATTATGACAGTTTGGAGTTATCGGTCAGTACGCCACCACGGCGACTGTACCTTTTCAAGGAACATAACATAATATAGTAACATATTATTGTAACTTTGTCAAGTTAATGTATAGTACGCCGAATTCAACCCCCAATGCACCACCCTGTGGTAAAATCATTAGTTAATCATAAAAAGTAAAAAACCATAAACTGTAATGAAAAAAAGGTCATATTGTAATAATTAAAGAAGAGAAGATAAAATTAGAGAAGGGGGAAAGATTTCCTCTTCCGCTTCAATGTTCGAGTCCTGTTTGTAATAAAAAAACAACGTTGACATCAATGCTGTTTTTTTATTTCAAAATTATCTCGTGCACCCGACAGGACTCGAACCTGTAACCTTCTGTTCCGAAGACAGAAGCTCTATCCAATTGAGCCACGGGTGCAAATTAAAACACGATATACAATGCACAGAATAATTTTCTATGAATTATACATCGTGCTTTTTGTACGCCGCCAGGGATTTGAACCCTGGACCTTGTCCTTAAGAGGGACCTGCTCTACCAACTGAGCTAGCGGCGCATAGTTATTTTATAAACTTTATAACTTTCGACTTTAATCTACACTGGGTCACCATCTTTTCTTGTAATGATATTTATTTTTGGCCCTTTCCATTTTTTTATTTTTAAAGCATTCTCTGCAGCGTCTGTTTGACCTTCTTGCTTGCTTGTTCCAACGCCTTCTGCTATTAATTTTTTATCTAAATAAACACCAATATTAAATTTCTTATCATGATCAGGTCCAGTTTCTTCTAAAACTTTGTAATTAGGAGTTACTCCTTCAAATTCTTGAGAAGATTCTTGGAAACGACTCTTAGCATCCATATATAATCCATTTTCTAAAACAAAGCCAAGTTTGCTTGATATCCATCTTGTTATAAATTGTTCAGCCATATCGTAACCTTGGTCAGTATAAATTGCTCCAATAAGAGCTTCTACTGCATCAGCCATAATAAACTCTCGAGCTTTTGTACCAGAATCTTTTGATTCTCCATGACTTAAGAAAAGATAATTTTCAAAATCAATTTCATGAGCAACAAGAGCTAGCATTTTAGCGTTAACTAGTGCTGCACGCCAATTTGTTAATTCTCCTTCTGGGTTTAAATAGCTGTTAAATAAAAATTTAGTGACTACAAGTTCAAGTACTGCATCACCTAAAAATTCTAAACGTTCGTTATGTCCCAAAGGAAAATCCCTATGTTCATTTAGAAAGGATCTATGTATAAAAGCTTGAATTAAATATTCTTGATTTTTAAATTTAATTCCAATTTTTTTCTCTAGATCTTTAAATTTCTTTTCTTTGATTATATCTATTTTTTTTATATCTTCTACCATATTATAATTTTATTATTTTTTTTCAATATCTTTATACATTGCTCCGAGTACTCCATTTACAAATTTACCGCTAGAAGGCCCCCCAAAGCTTTTGGCAAGTTCAATTGCTTCATTAATAGCAACTTTTTCTGGAATTTCATCGTTATATTTTAATTCAAAAGTGCCAATGCGTAAAATATTTCTATCAACAATGGTAATTTGTTCAATTGGCCATTCGGGAGCATAGTGTGCGATAAGTTCATCAATTTCAGATAGGTTTTTTACCACACCTTTAATTGTAGCTTTGCTAAATTCTTTTTCATCAAGTCCTGGACCAAACTCTTCTAAATTATGGTTTATAATAGCAGGAAGGGCAGCTGTAGGTTGACCTCTAAAATCCCATTCAAATAAAGATTGCATGGCAATTGAACGAGCTAAATGACGACTTGACATATAATTTTAGCACTTAGTACTTAGTACTTAGTACTTAGCTTACCACAACCTCAAGAATTATTAACTAAGAACTGTGAACTAGTATTTAATTATTTTTTCTTTGTAGCTTTTTTTAGTTTTTTACTTGTGTCTATTACCTGACGGCCTTTGTAAGTTCCGCAATTAGTACAAGCACGATGGTGCAGTACAATTTCTCCACATTTCTCACATTTTTTTGTATTTGGAGTAGATAATGCGAAATGAGACGCTCTATTTTTTTTGTAACCTTTTGTTCTTCTTTGTGTAGGTACTGACATATTTTAATTTAAGATTAATTTATTTAATGTTTAACGGGGATATTGTACATTATTTAGGTCTTTTTGTCAATATTTAGTTGCTTTTCCGGCTTTGTTGAGGTAAAATTAATGGTATGCTCCGTAGTGAAAGTTTAAATAGCCCTACGGGCATAAGAATATTGTAATAAATGAGTAATATTAAAAAATAAAGTATAATAGATAAATGCCACTGTTTATACTAACTTTTAAACTTCTACTCCGGGGTATGCAGATAAAAATAATGGAAAATCAAGAAAATTGGGATAAATGGCTTGTTGAAACAGGTGGTTTTTTATATTTTTCTCAAAGTTGGGCTTGGGGAGATATTTTGATAGCTGAGGGTAAAAAAGTGGAAAGATTAGCAATTGTTGATGAAAAAGATGAGATTTTGGCACAAGCTCAAGTAGTTTATAGTAATTTACCATTTGGGATGAAATATGCTTTTTGTCCGAAAGGGCCTATATACGTAGCAGGTATCAGGTATCAGGTATCAGGTATTTTTGATTCTTTGTATAATTATTTTAAAAAACAGAATATTTTATTTTTAAGAATGGAACCGAATTTTAATATACCTAATACAAAATACAAAATACAAAATACATCAGATGTTAATCCGAGTGCTACTTTAATTTTAGATTTAGAAAATTCAGAAGAAGAGATTTTGAAAAATATGCATTCAAAAACTCGATATAATATTCGTTTGGCTGAAAGAAAGGGTGTAGAAATTAAGAGAGAGAAAAATTTTGTAGAATTTTTAAGATTAATGAAAATGACAGGTGAAAGAGATGGGTTTAGATTGCATTTTAAAAATCATTATGAAAAGATTTTAGACTCTGACATGAGCATTGAGTTGAATGCGTACTTTGAAGGGAAAATTATCACTACTGCGGTATTTTTAAAATTTGGGAATGTGTTTACCTATCTTTATGGTGCATCTGATTATAAATTTAGAAAAGTAATGGCACCAAATTTGTTGCAATGGGAAGGAATAAAATTAGGTAAGAGTCTTGGTTGTAAAAAATATGATTTTTTTGGAATTGCTCCAGCAATTAGTCCTCCCCTTTCCAAGGGGAGGAAACAGAAGGGGTTTGCCTATGATAAAAAACACCAATATTCTGGAGTGACAAGATTTAAGCTTGGTTTTGGTGGGGAGTATAAAAAAGATGTTGGTACATTTGATATTGCAATCAATAAAAATAAGTATTTTCTTTATAAAGTGTTAAGGAAAATAAGAAGGGTGTTTTAGTTGCTGTATTATTATTTTTAGGTAAAGAGCTTGACAAAAAGCTCTTTTTGTGATATGATATTTTATTATATTTGTTCATTTAAAAAACATTTCTGGCTTTCTTTTTAATAATTTTTAGTTCTTAAAAAGAAGGCTAGAAATAACTTCTAGCTAATTAATGATACGCCTTAAAGAATAATACAATAATGTATTTTAAGGTACGTCATTGGAAGGGTATCTCGTTATGGCAAAAAACCAGATGGTATTGCTTGGAAAAAGAATGATGGATCTCGCCACGGCTCTCGTAACTTCGGTTGAAAAAGCTGGTGGGAAAAATAAAGATGTCATGCGTATTTTTTCTGACGAAAGGCTCGCTACTCAAATTGGATTGTTATTTGCAGGTGCTGGGCATTTTCAGTATCCATGTGAGATTAACTGCCCCGAACTTCTTAAGGGTGCCGACGACGACCCTGAGAAAAGTGTTTACGAAGCTGTAATTGAAGACGTCCCAAAATCTAACAATCTCGACGTTGCCAACCTGGAAATCGTTCCCTATCACAAGCAGAAAGAAATTGGCGTTAAAGGGCCTGAAGTAAGAAAACGTGCGATACATCTTAAAGCAAATTGGGGTTTGAGTGACGTACCCACTTTGTTTGGGGAAGATGGCAAGGGTACCCGTATGCTTGCAGATTTTCGGGATAAATGGATTATAATTCCAGGAACCGTTATACTTAGCTCTAGTAAGTTGGGTGGCCCCCTTTGCCAACTAATTCCTTTAATTCACTGGGACAAGAAGGAAGAAATATGGAAGATCGCTTGGTCATATCTTAGCATGAGTTATGACCGTGTGTACTGTCTGATTCGAGTGAAAAAAACAGCGCTGTAATTACATTGTTTATGAGTTGATTCGGGAATTACTTTGAGTGTTTTTCACCTTAACAACCGCTGGAGCGATCTGGCGGTTTTTTATTTTAGCTCTTTGGACCTTTGGCGTTTGTGCTTCGGCACAAAGACCTCGCACATCAATTACTTCGGCAAAAGATGTGTGAGGTTCTTTTTTTATAAAATTTTAAAAAAAGTGAGAAGGTTTTTTAAAATAGAATACACTATAGAGTACTCTATAGTGTATTCTATTTTAAAATTATGATATAATAATGTCATAATTTGTTAATTAAAATTTTATGTCTAGAGTTAAACAAGACATTCATAAACTTCAAAAAAGTACATATACTTATCATGTTAATTTGCCGGCAGATATTATTCGTGAACTTGATTGGCGTGAATCTCAAAAACTTGTTATTAAAAAAGTTGGTTCGAAGATTGTAATTTGTGATTGGCCATCTAAGAAAAAATAATGTTAATTGTCATTCTGAACTTGATTCAGAATCTTTCATGGTAATTACATAATACACAAGTATATATTAAGAAAGATCCCGGATCGGGGTCCGGGATGACAGTATGGGTGATAAAAAAGTAAATTTAAATAAAATAATATGATGGATCAAAACTCTAATAGGGTGGAAAAACAAAACTACAAAAAATTTCCTAACGCTCCGACATTTAAAAAACTCATTGGTCCGAGTTTTATCATTTTAGCCCTTGGTCTCGGATCTGGAGAGGTAATTCTTTGGCCTTATATGGCTGCTAACTATGGTTTAGGTATCGCTTGGGGGGCAATGCTCGGAATTACATTCCAATATTTTATCAATATGGAAATAGAACGCTACGCCCTCGTGAAAGGTGAGAGTATTTTTGTGGGAATTGCAAAGTTGTTTAAAAAAGCTCCGTATTGGTTTATCCTATCTACTTTTATTGGTTTTGGTTTACCAGGAATAATTGCAGCCTCGGCAAAAGTGTTTGCAAGTGTTGTTGGAATTGAAGAATTTAAGTGGGTTGCTATTTTATTTTTAATTACCATTGGAGTCATTTTATCTTTTGGTAAAACCGTTTACGGAATGATGGAAAGAATAACCAAAACGGTAATTTTAGTAGGGGTTCCGTTTATTTTTGTGCTTGCAGTCATTTTATCTGCTAAAGCAGACTGGGGTGCTTTGGCTCAGGGATTAGTTGGTAAAGGAGATGGTTTTTGGTTTTTACCGGAAGGAATTGTTCTTGCAACATTCCTCGCAGCTTTTGCTTATGCGGGGGCTGGTGGAAATTTAAATCTTACTCAATCAATCTACATAAAAGAAAAAGGATATGGAATGGGTAAATATTCACAAAAAATTGCAGGACTTTTTGCTAATTTAAAGATAAAGCAAAAAGTAAAACTAGAAGGAGAGAGTTTTGAAGAAACACCTGAGAATTTAAAACGTTTTAAAAAGTGGTGGAAGTTAATTAGTCTTGAGCATCTAGTTGTGTTTTGGTTTATTGGGCTCTTGTCGATGATGTTTCTAATGCTTTTATCATTTGTAACAACTTACGGAAGTCCTGAGACTGCTGAGGGGATAAACTTTGTTATTCATGAAGGGTTTGTAATAGGGCAAACCTTGTTTCCGGCACTTGGAATTTTATTTTTAGTTGTGGTTTCTATAATGCTTTTTCAAACGCAACTCGGAGTGTTGGATTCAACTAGTCGTATTATGGCAGAGAATGTTGCTATTAAAATTCAAGAAAGAGATTCAGAAAAACACATTAATTTATCAAAAATATATTATATATTTGTTTGGGCTCAAATTGCTTTTGGTGTTACTCTATTTTTACTCAATTTTACCGAACCAAAAACGTTGATAATTCTTGGGGCGGTTATTAATGCCTTTGCTATGTTTGTGCACATAGGTTTAACATCTTGGACAAACCATAAATTATTACCAAAGAGTTGTAAGCCAGGTTTAATACGTAGATTAATAATGCTTGTAATCTTTTTGTTCTTCGGGTTCTTTAGTGGGGTTGTATTTTGGGATAAATTGTTCTAAAATATTGTTATTAGAAAGTGTAAATTAAAATAAAATATGCCCCGTAGTGAAAATTTAAATAGCCCTACGGGCAAAAAGAATATACAAATAACAAGGTAAATACTAATAGCACAAAATATAAGAATAAGCACCATTGCTTATATTAACTTTTAAATTTCTACTACGGGGCATGCAATTATTTCATCATTATCATTCTCATCGTTTAGATAAGCTTATTCATTCTGATCTTTGGTTGTTTGAGTTATCAATTTGGCTTCATATATTTGGTCGTTCAATGATTGCAATTTTTGTGCCAATCTTCTTGCTTACCATTGGTTATAGTTTGAGTGAAGTGATAGCATATTATTTTATATTTAATATTTTTGATATACCAATTAATTTTCTTGCAAAATCTTTGGTTATTAAAATAGGAGCACGAAGAGTTTTGATTTTAGGCAATCTGGCTTTAATTGTTTTTTTCATTATTCTTTATAGTTTTTCATCCGGTAGTTGGTTACTTTTAGTAGCATTGGCACTTTTTTCAGCTTTGTATGACTGTTTCTATTGGGTGGCGCATCTATATCTTTTTATGAAGAGTACTAAAAATAATGAAAATGCTTCTGGAGAAACGAGCACCCTTTATATAGTAAAAAGAATTGCTGGTATTGTAGCTCCAATGTTTGGTGCTTTGGTTTTAATACTTTTATCAAAAAATATTTTAATTATTATAAGTGTAGTTATTATATTTTTATCTATAATCCCATTGTTTAAGATGAAAGGGATAGAAGATAAACCTGCAAAAGGCAAAACAATGTCGATGCGACGGTATTTTAGTAAATTTGATTATTTGAAAGAATATATTATTCAAGGTCTTTATACTTTTCACATAGCAGCCGAGGGCGTAATTTGGCCATTATTTATTTATACGGTTTTTGCAGATATTAAATCTGTAGCAATTATTCCGGTGTTGGTTTCTTTAACAGCTGTTCTTTTTTCATATTTTACAGGTAAAGTTAAAAAAACAAACAGAGGCAAAGCAATGGTTTTAGGGGCGTTACTTATCTCAATTACTTGGATTTTAAGAATATTTTTAGTAAGTAACATATTTTATTTTGCGAGTATTGTTTTGGTAGGTTTCTTTTCTATTTTAATATCTCTTCCACTTGATAGTAGTCTTTTTGAAAAAGGTGAATTGCGTGACCCGCTTGCAGCTGCCACGTATAGGAATACACTTATGATGTTTCCAAGAATATTCTTTTTTGGGGCTCTTTATCTAATGTTGGATATTTTTAAAATTAGTTTTATGACGGCTGCTGTTTCAATGCTTGTGGTGATGGCCGTATCATATATTTTCTTAGTTAAAAAACCTCGAATGAATATAAAGGAAGCTTAATAATTTGAATTAAAAAACTATCTCATTTATAAGATAGTTTTTTATTATTTAATTGTAGTTTTACATTATTGTAACACTTCCAACTTCGTCACCTTTTGCTTTAAATCTCATTAATTTTACTCCCTGAGTAGCACGTCCTGAAGTAGAAACAGATTTGTAAGGAAGTCTAATTACTTGTCCTTTGTCCGACATCATTAGAACATCTTTGTCCACCATTTCTTCTTTGTCCATTGCTTTAGCAAAAACTAGGTCGCCAGTTTTTGGAGTGTGTTGCATTGTTTTAATTCCTCCACCACCACGTCCTTGTACTTTATATTGAGCAAGTTTTGTTCGTTTACCAAGTCCATTTTTTGAAACTGTTAAGAATTCTAGGTTTTTATTTTTGGCATCAATGATATCCATTCCAACCACTTCATCATCCTTCTTTAATTTAATAGCCCGAACACCAGAAGCAGATCTTCCCATTGGTCTAGCATTTGTTTCTTTAAATCTAATTGCTTTTCCGTTTTTAGTAGCAATCATTATTTCATCTTTACCAGTAGTTGGTTTTACCCATTCTAAATTATCTTCTGGTTTAAGTTTAATAGCAATAAGTCCAGATTTTCTAACATTAGCATAATCTACTAACGCACTTTTTTTAATTAAACCTTTATTTGTCGCCATGGCTAGATATTTCATTTCTTTAGTGTCAACTCCAAGAGCCAAGAAGGCAGTTACTTTTTCATTAGGGGCTAATTGTAAGAAATTTACTAATGCTTGACCTTTTGCAGTTCGACTTGATTGAGGTAAATCAAAGGCTTTTGTTTGAAATACTCGTCCACGATTAGTAAAGAACATCACATCATCGTGAGTTTGAACTAATTTAATTTCAGAAATTCCTTCTTCTTCTTTACTGCTTAATCCAATTACACCTTTACCACCACGAGATTGTTTTTTAAATGTTTCGGTAGGTAGACGTTTGATGTATCCATCAGTTGTAACCATTATAAGTGCTTCTTCATTTGGCACAAGGTCTTCCATAGAAAATCCTTTTACACCATGAGGCACTATTTGGGTTCGGCGGGGATCAGCATATTTTTCTTTGATTTCTAAAGTTTCTTCTTCAATCAATTTTAACATTTTTGTTTTTGATCCTAGTAATGTTTTTAATGCTTTGATAAGTTTTAATTTTTCTTTTAATTCATCTAAGATTTTTTGACTTTCTAGATTAGCAAGTTGTTGCAATTTCATTTCGAGGATTGCTGTTGCTTGTCTTTCGCTAAATTTAAACTTCTTCATCAAGTTTGTCTTAGCAATTTCTTTATCTTTAGATGCTTTAATTGTTTTGATAACAAGGTCGATTTTATCGAGTGCCATTTTCAAGCCTTCCAAAATATGAGCTCGGTCTTCTGCTCTTGTTAATTCAAATTGAGTACGGCGTTTCACAACATCTTGTCTGTGTTTGATAAATTCCTCTAAAATATTTTTTAGATTAAGAACTTTTGGTTGAATTCCATCTATCAAAGCTAGAGAATTAACATGAAAACTAGTTTGCAGATCAGTCATTTTGTATAACTGGTTTAAAACTTTTTTAGGATAGGCATCTTTTTTAAGTTCAACCACAACTCTCACACCATCTTTGTTTGATTCATCGCGAAGATCTTTAATTCCTTCTATTTTCTTTTCATGTACAAGTGCAGCAATTTTTTCTATTAAAGTTGATTTATTAACTTGATATGGAATTTCGGTTACAACAATTTTGAATTTACCAGTTTGAAATTCTTCAATATTTGTTTTAGCTCGCATTACAATTCCACCGCGTCCTGTGGCATAGGCAACAGCAATATCTTTTTTATCAAAAATAATTCCACCAGTAGGGAAGTCTGGTCCTTTGATTATTTTACAGAGTTCTTCAATAGAAGTATCGGGTTTATGCATCATTGTTATTAAACCATCACACAACTCTCCCAAGTTATGAGGAGGGATAGAAGTAGCCATTCCAACAGCAATTCCCATACTTCCATTTAAAAGTAGAGTCGGAAGTTTTGATGGTAAAACAGTTGGTTCAGATGTTGATTCATCATAGTTAGGACGAAAATCAACAGTATTTTTATCAATGTCAGTCAGCATTTCTTCTGCTACTGCTCTTAATTTTGCCTCAGTATAACGCATAGCAGCGGCAGAATCTCCATCCATAGAACCAAAATTACCTTGACCATGAACAAGCATTTGACGCATGGAAAAATCTTGAGCCATTCTAACCATTGCTTCATAAATAGAAGAATCACCATGAGGATGATACTTAGCCATTACTTCACCAACCACATGGGCTGATTTTTTAAATTTTGCATTGTGCCTTAAACCAATATTCCACATAGCGTAAAGAATTCTTCTGTGAACTGGTTTTAATCCATCACGAACATCAGGCAGAGCACGAGAAACAATCACACTCATTGCATATTCGAGGTATGATGTTTTCATTTCGTCTACAATTGGTACATCTATTAATTCTCCTATTTGATTTTCTGGTAAAAGTGAATCTTGAGGCATAATATTATAATTTCTAATTTTTAATTCTTAATTTTTAAATAATTTTCAATTTCTAATTTCTAATGTTATGGTAATATCGGTTCCTCCCTTTTCCAAGGGGAGGTTGCCAGTTTTAGGAATTGGTGCTAGTTGCTTGCCCCGTTAGATTTTCTGTTGAAGTAGAAAATTCTAATGGGGTTGATGTTGAAAATTCTAAAGTGCTTGTAGGGGTACTTGCTGTTTCATTTACAGTATTATTAAATTCTTTTAAAATATTTTCAATTTGTTCTTTTATAGTTTGTTTTGTAGTTTCTTTTTCTTGTGTTTTTGCAAAAGCATTGTCCCAGTTTTCTTGAGTTTTTTGAATTAAATCTGAATCATCACCTTGTAATTTATCATAATTTTCAATTTGTAGTTTTGCAGTCATAAGCCAGATAACAACCATAAAAATTAAAATAATTGTTATACCACCCCATAACCATATATTTGCGGAGTTGTTTGATTCATATTTTGAATAATCAAAAGACCTGTTTTTTTCTATAGGTTTTTCCTTTTTTTCTTTAATATCAATATTCTCATTCTGAACCTTGTCTGCCGATGAGGTAGGCTGTTTTAGAATCTCTACTTTCTTTTCCTTAGTTACTAGTGGAATAGTTTTTTTCAGAGTCTTTACCTTTTTTTCCTTAGGAGTGGTCTTTTTCTTTTTTACTACTTTTTTGATTGTCTTTTTAACAACCTTTTTCTTTTTAATTTTTTTTGTCCCTTCTTTTTTTGGCT
>Ga0222658_1001158_pt1 | contig 12118 bp, 9 predicted proteins | sample AntAcemetagen476_FD_179830 | JGI IMG/M metagenome (GOLD analysis project Ga0222658, IMG submission 179830) | Saline water microbial communities from Ace Lake, Antarctica - #476 | ecosystem: Environmental > Aquatic > Non-marine Saline and Alkaline > Saline | place: Antarctica: Ace Lake | collected... | reverse complement strand
TAAAGACAATAAGGAAGATTGGTGGGATGGAGATACGAATATCTTTACTAAATTTCATTGGAGAAATGTAAGAGTAAAGTATCAAGGAGTGCGGGAGACTGATAATTATTACGACTTTGAAATGAATTATAGCGCAATACCCATGAGTATAATAAAACATCTTAATGGGTGGTATGAGTTCTTTGATGACGGCATGGGTTACGATAACACTGAGTTTGCTTACAGGGCGTTGAAAGAGGGCTATAGAATTTTAATAGACGATACAAATATAGCCAAGTGCGTAAACATAGGTCACCACGGACTCTCATTAAATACTTCCGGCTGGGATAAGTTTGTAAAAGGAAACTACCCAAATATCAGAGACGAATAATGGGTGTAATTCTACCTAATAGCATTTTCTTTCATATACCAAAAACTGGCGGTACTTGGGTAGATGTAAGTCTAGAAAAGGCTTTCCCCGATAGTTATATTAAAATGAATTTGGACTTTGGCTTTCCTGCCGATATAACAGGCATTCATATCCCAAGAAGTAAGGTAAAACTGAATAAGTTCTCATTCGCTTTTGTAAGGCATCCGTTATCTTGGTACAAGTCCTATTTTAGATTTAAGCACTTGGCCGGTAAAGAATGGACAACATATAAAGATGATGGAAATGCTTTATCTAAAGATTGTGCTGCGGATGATTTTGGGGAGTTTATGGACAATGTTATGAAGTATTTTCCGGAGGGTTACTATCATACAGTTGTTAGAGAAAATGAGGACGTTGATTATGTCGGTAAACAAGAAAATCTACATTATAATCTTTGTACTGCTTTGGAAATGGCTGGGGAAGAATTTAACCCAGATGACTTTCTAGCACAACATGTGAATGTAAGCGATAAGTCTATATTTACTGCGTACTTTAAGAGGCATAGAGATTTTATATTAGATAAGGAACGCTATGTTATAGAGAGGTATTATTAGATGGTAGTAATTCTTCCTAAGTCAGTTTTCTTTCATGTACCTAAGGCGGGAGGAACTTGGGTAACACAGGTCCTTTTAGAGGGGGTTAAAGGCGCCTATAAAATTGAGCCAGATATTAAGGCAAAAGACGACTTTAATGGCATACATTTGCCGACTAATCGAATGAGTTGGAAGGGCAAGAGCAAGTTTATCTTTATCAGACATCCTTTGAGTTGGTATCAGTCTATATGGAAATACCACAACACACATCAAGAGAGGTGGTTTCCTGACCCCGAAAATAAAAATGATTTCTATAAATATTGCCCTGGTACTAATTTTGCTCTTTTCATGGACAAAGTTATGAGGTATTTTCCAACAGGGTACTATAACCAAGTGTTAGGTGCTTTTTTGGATGGTGCAGATTATGTTGGAAAACAGGAAAACTTGAAGAATGATTTGGAGAACATATTGAAAAAAATAGGCGAAGATGTGGAACCCCTTGCTTTAGACATACCTGCAACCAATGTAAGTAAAGATTTGTTTTGCGACTATACAAAAGTACATAAAGACTTTGTTCTAAAAGTAGAAAGTTCGATTATAGAAAGATATTATGAATAAAATAACAATAGTTAGTCTGGCTTGGAATAACTTGGTTTTAACAGAGAGCTTTTTAAGAAGATTGAAAGCCTATACAGACATTCCATTTGATTTTATATTTACCGATAATGGCTCTATAGAACCGATACCTCAGTTAGTGAAAGACTATTTCCCAAATGTTGATTTAATTGTTAAAGAGAAGAATGTTGGTTGTCCTAGAACACGAAACGAAGCTATGGAACGTGTAAAAACCGACATAACATTTTGGCTTGATAATGACACGATGGTTGGAAGTAACTGGTATTTGCCTATTCTTAATAAACTAGAAGATCCAACAGTAGGTGTTAGTGGTCCACTTGGATGTGTTGTGAATTATCCGTGGGGGCAGCCTCCTTTTACTGTAGTAGAGTCCGGCGACTGCGATTATTTTGTGGGATATTTGGTGGGTTTTAAGACGGCCGCATATAAACCCATAAACGACTATAACATCCCAGTAAACTTGGACGATGTAGAGCTGTGTTGGGGGGTAAAGGAAAACGGCTATCGGGCGGTAGTGTCTGATCCATGTTTTGCTAAGCACTTGACTTCGCAGACTGACAGAGGGTGGGAAGCTGGAGATAAAATTCAAGAGATGTGGAAAAACTGGCCGGATAAGTCTATATTTGTAAATTATAAAGGTAAGAGATGAAAATATCAGCTAATTATACGGCGTTTTATGGGGCAGATTTCATAGAGTATTCCTTAAGGTCGATTTATCCTTTTGTAGATAAAATACTTATTGCAAGAGGCACAAAGTCGTGGGCTGTTGGGTATGCTGGAAAAAGGCATGCTCCAATAGATGATCTAGAAGGTAAAATAAATCATTTTATTAAGCACGAGGATCCTGATAAAAAGATAATTTTGTTTTCTGGTGTTTGGCAAACAGACACTATACAAAGGAATTTTCTTATTAAAGAGGCAAACAAACTTAAGATGGATTATGCCCTTTTAGTAGATGTTGACGAGGTGTGGGAACCGCAGGACTTAAAAACCTTATTAAAGGTAGTAAAGAATAATCCAAAGGAGTTAGTATTTAGCGTTGGAATTATGCATTATTTTAGGTCGCTATTTTGGCGGTTTGAAGATAGGGGCGGAAAAGTAAACTATGTGTTCAAACTACCGGAAGTAGCTCATGGGTGGATACGACACGGGATATTGGCAAGTGGCCCGACCATAGAGATTGCATCGCGTAAGGTGCACGTAGCATATCATCACTACGGATATGCATTTCCTTCTAAGATAATTGAACAGAAAATTAAGTTTTGGGGCCACTGCGAGGAAGTTGTTCCAAATTGGTTTAGGAATATATTTATGAGATGGGAGCCAAGAAGGCACTATCCTGTGTATGCTCCAACAGGCCAGAAATGGAATCCCTTGAAAAAAGTTAAACTTATAAACATTATGAAAAAGCACCCACTAGCAGCAAAGGAGCTTATAAAGTGATCTGTGTCGTAATCCCAACTATTAGAGAAAAGTCTTACAGGGAGTTTAAGGAGGCGTGGGCGGATTGTTTTAGCAAACACGATGTACTGTTAGTAACAGTGCGAGACGGCGATGCTCCTACTGTATCTTTGAATGACGGGGGAAGGGCGTCAGTGGACGATATAATGGGAGAGGATTCGGATCTTATTTACAATAAGAACGATGGTGTTAGAAATCTAGGGTTTGCTTTTGTGGCGAAATACTTGCCAAAGGTCGAGTATATTATAACCTTAGATGACGACGTTAAACCAATAGGGGATCCTATAGCCGATCATATTAGCACGCTGAATAAGAGAGTGCCAACTAGCTGGATAAGTACCACTACCGAGGAATATCCGAGGGGATTCCCTTATAAAATACGCAATGAGGCAGAGGTTGTGGTGTCCCATGGGGTGTGGGAAGGGGTAAAAGATTGGGATGCCCCGACTCAGTTAGTGTTGGGTAACCCAGATACAGGGTTCTATAAAGGAGTTATACCTAAAGGGATATACTTTCCTTTTTGTGGTATGAATATAGCCTTTAAAAGGAAGATGTTACCCTACATTTACTATGCTCCTATGGGATACAGGGTTGGAATGGATAGATTTGCTGATATTTGGTTAGGCATTGTACTAAAGAGATTAGTCGATGATAAAGGCTTGGCTATATATACTGGTGGGGCTAAGGTACTGCACGAAAGGGCCAGTAATGTTTGGAAAAACTTACAAAAAGAGGCAAGGGGATTGGAGTTAAACGAAGGATTTTGGGATGGGGTTGATGACGATCCGTATTTCAAATTATATGAAAAAGAAAGGAATAGGTGGTATGTCTTTATCAGTAATTTACCGAGCATGTTCAACGGGAAACACAGCAAAAAAGAAACTAATTAGTAAAAAGATAGATGCGGTACAGATTTGTTTTAATTCTTTTATTCGGGCATTTGAAAACACAGAGATAGACTTAACTGTATTATTGGACAAACCTACAAATGAACTTAGAGATATTTTCAAGCGGTTTAAGACAGAAGAAACATACTACTCTAGTTTTACAGAAGGAAATGTTAAGTCGTTCCATAGGCAGATAGATATTGCTTTACAAAAGAAACAGGACTTCTTATTTGTTGAGGACGATTATATATTTCTACCAAAGAGTGGCAAGATAATAATTGATGCCCTAGACGAACTTCCGTTAATAACCCCATACCTACATCCAGGATATTTTTCCGAGAAAATACATAGTTATAAAAAGGACATAGAGTTAGTTAACGGCAGGTGTTGGATGGGCGTAACATCTACGACTTTAACATTTGGTGGGAAATATGATTCCCTTTTGAAAGAGTATAAAACTATGAAAGATTACGGTTGGGCCGATCATCCAATGTTTTGCGACATAACACAGAGGATTCCCTTATATGCCCCAACAGAGACGTTGGCTACTCATATAGAAATAGACTTTCTTGCTCCGGGCATAGATTGGTTTGCAAACCTTAGACAACTATTTTGATAATTCCCATATATGGCAAGAACTTTATCTGATATTTTAATAGATGCGAATGCGGTACTAGATTTAGAGGCATCAATTCCTTCGGGAACCGAGTTGGTTACTAGAGCAAATTATGCCAACCAAGCCATCTGGGACGCTGTTTCTAAAGTACAGTTAAGTGAGTTTAAGAGAGAGTTTGTTAGCACGGCTACTATGGCGACTGTAAGTCTTCCTAGTGATTTTAGAGAGCCGATGGAAAATCCAAGATTGTTAGACTCTACTGGAGAGTGGGTCGAATATCCTTTGAAAGAGGTTGAAGAAAAGTATGGGCTTGCTGCCGGTAAAAGATATAGTTATGTTTTGGGAGATCCATCTTCTGGGTATAATTTGATATTTAATGCTGGTTTAACCAATGCTACTCTTTCCTTCATTTACCAAAGATATCCTTCTGGACTTTTAACATTAGCCGATAAGTGTGAGTTAGCAGACCCACAATATGTAGTTAGGAAAGTAGAAAGCTATGTATTGTATTCAAGGTCTGATGATAGATTCCAAGAAGCCGATGCCAGAGCAAATATTTCTTTGGCGGATTTAGCTAGTAGAGAAATGAAGGGAACTACTGGGGGACCAAAGTCTACAAAGTCTACACTCAAGAATCCGCTTAGTGGATTAGCATAATGGCTATATTTAACACTAAAGTACCCAAGTATAAACCTTCTAGGGGATCGGAGGAGATTTGGCCCTCTTTTAGAAAGGGCTTGAATCTTTTACTTAGAAAAACAGAGTTGGACAATGAGGAATTATCAATAGCCGATAATATACTTTTGGTTGGTAAAGGCGCGCCTACAGGTAGGTGGGGAACTGTAAAATATTTTGTGGCGGGTGCTACCGGAAGTATTCGGGGTATCGGAGAATATAAGTCTAATGATGGCGATACAAACGAATTATTGGCTCTTACAGACAGCGGCTATTTAACAAAGAAAAATGGTAGTTCCTACACAGTTATTACAGGACAATCGTGGCCTTCGGGTTCTCAGCTTAGATCTAAACAGCTGGGAGGATATACATATCTAGCATCTAAGGGAGCTGCGTTTACTTCTTATGCGGGCGAGAATTTGACGGTATTTTCTGAAATAGCGGCCCCTACAGGCTTGTATGTATCAAATTATTCTGGAGCTTCTGGACCCAATAGTGTGTCTTATAAGGTATTGGCTGTTGGAGCAAATGGTGGGCAAACACCGGCTAGCGGGAACTATGTTCTAAGTAATCTTCCAAATGATTTAGCAGAGTCTTCCTATCATTTATTTTGGACAGCCCCATCGGCAGCAACATTGTCTGGTTATGAGATATTTAGAGGTACTCAGGGAGATGAAGCATTATTGGCTTCTGTTGGTTCCGAAACAACCGAATATACTGATAAAGGAGAGCCGACCGCCATTTCTATACTGGCTCCTATAACAAATACAACGGGCGGAGTAAAATCGGACTTTATAACGAAGTACAAGGACAGGTTGTTAGTAGTGCCTGAGGATGACCCTAACAGATTAATGATTTCTGGGAGATACCCAAACCATACTAAGTTTTCTTGGTTGGATGGCGGAGGATATATTTATATAGATCCTGATTCCGGAGATAATATCACTGGAATAGAAGTACAACCAATAGCGGATAGGATAGTTGTATACAAGGAAAGAAGTTCATATTTAGTAGAGCTTACGTTAGAACAGATAGGAAATTACGCCGTGTTGGATGCAAAATACATTCCTATTTCAACATCGGTGGGATGTTCTTCTCAAGATACTATAGCAACCGTAGAAAATGATACATTTTACTTTGGTAGGAATGGGTTATATGTTACTGGGTACGAACCTAATTTCTTAAACATTATAAGAACCAATGAAATATCAGCAAAGATACGGCCTTATTTGGAGACATTAAACGATACAGATTATTCCACGGCAGTTGCGTTTTATATTAACAACAAGTATATTCTATCCTTTCCAGAGAAAAAGGAAATGATTGTTTATGATAGAGAGAGAAGTGCGTGGCTTGGTCCGTGGAAATTCCCGATCGGCATCTCTAAAATGTTAAAGCATGTAGATAGTACAGGTACAGAGAAGTGGGTATTGGGAAGCTATACTACTAATCAGGTGTATGCATTTGATGTCGCAACAAACTCTGATGATGGTACAACTATAGTTAAAACATTAAGAACGAATAAAACATACTTTGGTGACTGGTCTGTATTAAACATTTTGCAGTTTTTTTATGTTTTATTTAGGAACATTATCGGCACTACTACAGTCAATCTGATAATAGAGGGTAGGAATGGTACAACCTCCGTTGCAAAGTCCTTTACTATAACCGGCGCAGCTACTCAAGGTTCTACCGGCTGGGGAATGGATCAATGGGGACTGTCTAAGTGGGGATTGCCTGGTTCAACTACTGCGGCTACAACAAGTGAAGAAATTACTAGGTGGGGGCCTTTGTTCAAACAAGCTAGGTTGTTACAAATAGAGGTTACATCTAATGCTGCAAATTCCAACTTTGAGTTACTAGAGGCAAGGGTTAAAGCTAAAAAAATGGGAAGTGGTTCTCTTTCAAGTACTCAGAGAGTTTAATCTTTACAAGACATTTGCAAACCTTCTGAAAGTAGATGTAGTTTCTAAAGTATGAGTTTATTACAAGATCTAGGATATTATGGACCCGGTAATTGGAGTATCGGAAACTTCAAACTTCCAGAGTTTGGTATTACAGAGAAATTTGGTGGGGGAGATCCAACATCTTTATCAGATGCTACAAGAACGAGAACTCTTGGCGAAGGTGTTTCTGGGCCAGTAATCCCAAGTACGCAGGATTTTGGTGTTACTGAGGGATTTGATAGAGTTTTAGGCACTGATGTGAGTGGTGGGGGAGCTGTTGGTACAGACAATGTTCCGAATCTTCCTAGTAGTGGTGGCGGCGGCGGAGGTGGCGGTGGCGGTGGTTATGATAGTGGGGCGATGTTAGAGGGTGCTGGTATAGAAAGATCCGAGAAAAGTGGTTTGTTTAAGCAGTACGGCGTTGATAATACCCCAGACTTACTACAGGCAATGCGAAGTGCGCAAGCACAGGCACAACAGGCAGCGCAGGCCGAGCAGGAACGTATAGAAAAAGAAATTAGTTCTATCTATGATCCAACAATGAAATATTTGGGTAAGGCCGAGAAATCCGTTAGAGGCAGCTATGGCGATGTTAGAGGTGAAATTGGATCTATGATCGGGGAACAGAAGAACGTTGCCGGGCAGTTGCGTGGGGAGGGAGCAAGTCAAATAGGTTTACAGGAACAACAGGGCGGTCAGCGCAGGGAAGATGCTTTAGCTGATGCTACACGAATTTATAATGAAATGACTCGAGGGGGTCAGCAAAGGTACGGTGGCGCATCTTCAGCAGGAGAGGCTTATCAAGCTGTTTCTGGACAAGAGCTACAAAGAAACCGTGCTAGTATAACCTCTCAATATAATCAATTTATGCAACAGGCCGGCGTGGCTAAACAAAATCTACAGAGCCAATATTCTACGGCTATTCAAAATTTAGAATCTCAAAAGAATAGACAGTTAAGTGAGGCTAGGCGTAACTTTGATTCAAGCCTTTTGGAAATAAATAGACTGAGAGCAGGCATGGAATCTGAAAAAGCAAATAGAAAGTTACAAGCCTTGCAAGAGTTAAGAAACCAAGCGTATCAGATTAATCTTTCTGTGATGCAAAATCAGCAAGCACTTCAGCAACAGGCAAATGCTGTAAATACTGCGTTAGATCAAAGAATCCAAGAAGCGGGTACGAAGGTATCTCAATCATTAAGTGGCGTGCAGTCAGAAGTGCCGAGGGGAGCTTATACTCCGCCTCAACAAGCACGGGGCCCTCAAATGGTTGGTAGCATTAACAGATTTGATGATGAGTTGTACACGGGGGTGGTCAATCCAGTAAGACGACAAGAGGACGAATTGCAAACCCCTCAGTAAGTTACATAGCATTGGGCTATGGCCATAGACAAAGAAACAATACTTCAAGCTACATTGAGTAAACTGCGTAATGCCTTTAATCTAAAGGATCCTAGTAGTACGCCCGGAGGCCTTGACGATACTATTTCAAATATTGGTAAAAAAGCAATAGATATTGGTGCTGGTTTTCAGCGAAGTATTCCTGGCATAGCCTCAGTTGGTTTGAAAAAAGCTTTTATAGATGCCCCAGTCGAATATGGAAAAAGAATGGGCGATTGGGCCTATAAGACTAGGCTAGAACCGAACCTTTTGGAAGTTGGAAAAAGCGCCCTAGATTACAAATTACCACAAGACTTAATGAAGATTGCTGGATCTGTGGCTGCCGTTGGTACTCCGGCTGGCGGAGGTACTTTATTATCATACGGAGGTCTTAGGACTGCGCTAGGCGCTGGTTTTAGGCAAGAAGGTACTGTCAAGGAAAGAACGCTTGGGGCTTTAAGAGAGACTGCAAAAGATATTCCTAGTATATTACCAAAGGCCGGATTATATGCTGCCACAAATGCATTAACTGGTTTAGTTATGCCCGCAGCCGGATTTACAAAAAGGGCCATAATAGCAGGACTGTCCAATGTAGGTGAGGATGTAATAACTTCCAAGTTACTTGGATGGGACCCAAATATGACTCCTACGGATTATATGGCCAGTTTCTTAGTACCTGGAGTTTTCATGGGCGGGGCAACTGCATTGAAGCCGTTGGCTAAGGAGTTTTCCCATTTTGGTAGAATCTTGGGCGATGTTATATCCGGAGGGAAAATAGACCAAAATAGATTGTACAATATACTTACACAGCCGTTAAAACAGGATTCTGTAAGAATAGAGACTTCTAAAAACACGTTTAAATTAGTGACTCCGGAACTTATTCGCAAGGCAACACTAGGCATTCTAAATAACGATGTGTCTGCGGGGTTCAAGGAAGATTTGAAAAATAAAGAGTTCGCAGACCTTGTATTAAATGATTTAAGAAGTTTACAGAAACAGATGGGCTTTATCAGTTTCGGGGCCGAGGTGGACGGAAAAGCACGCATTCCCGATATAACGGATTCTGTAAAAGCATTGCGAGATAGCTTGAGCAAAACAGATTACTTTGGCAGATCAAAGAGTGAAATTCTTTCTTATAAGAATTCTTTAGATAAGTCTGTGGATTTAGAGAATTTAGGTAGTAGAAAAGCAAAGTTATACGAGGAAGCCAAGAGCATAGGTCTGGAGGCATGGAGAGCGCATGAGGCCGGCGACATGGAGTTAAGAAACAGCCTCAATGCCAAAAAGGCAGATACTCTACGAGAAGCGGAGGATGTCGTCAAATCTGTAGAAAAAGAGGTCGCTTCTTCCCCAATAAAAGAAACTGTCATAAAAACTAAAAAGTCCGTAGAGGCTATAGTTGAAAATGTTGCAACAAGTTTAAATACAAAATATCCGAGCCGAAAACAGGTAGCTGATTCTCCCGATCTGGCTAAGACGGCATTTGTAAGTGCTAGAGGCGAACTCTATTCGTTGGTTGATTCTGTTCAAAAGAAACTTACATCTACTAATAGCACGGAGTCTTTTGTAAATGCCCTTAATGGTACCTCCCCGGAAACCAAAGAGATGGGCGATTTAATATCAAAGCACAAGGGGTTGTTGGATTCTCTAAGAAAGTTCTCGGAAAATAAGATGGGCTATATAGAGAATTATTTTCCACATGAGTCGGGAATACTAGGATTACGAGATGAAGTAGCTTTGTTCGGCGACTCCTTCATATCTAGGTTTAATCTTCAGTTAGGCCATACTAAGAGTAGGACAGGGGCTATGGACATAGACTACTCAAGAGAGTATTCCTCTGTAATGAAAAACTATATCGATCAGATGCTTTATACGAAATATGGAGATTTCATAGGCACTAAGAAAATAGAGCAGGAAATTTTACACCATGTAAAGTCTTTAGAAGGCGTAGACTATAGTGGTTTTGATTATGTTGACAGGTTAAATAAACTATCGGGGGGTGCTGCAGAAATAGAAGATCACGAAATAACTGAGGTCGGAAAGGTGTCGAAAGGTTATTCCTTAAGAACAGCTAATGATGAGTTTTCTAAAATGTCTCCTAAGATACATACCGCTTTTACAGGAATTAGAGACAGCTATTTTGAATTTAATAAAACACGAGATTTACTAAAGGAGGATATTGCTAATAGAGATGTCAACAGTATAGTAGATTTCTTCTTCTCAAAGACTGGGTTGCCTGAGGAAAGAAGGGAGGCTTTTACAAATACCTCTTTAAGGTTGATAGGCACAGATAGTCTAAATAAATATGTTGCGAGTGCGTCTTACAAGATGCTTATTCAACGGCCTAAACAGATCTTCTTAGATACAATAAAGAATGTAGAATTTTCCAACCAAAGAACAAAGGACTATGTAAATAGGTTTGTAGAGAAGGAACTTTCTTCTGTTAAATATACCGAGGATTTGTTGGATAAAATGACCAAGATATTGGCAACTGCACAAATAGGAGGAAACTTAAAGGTAGCTCTTGTGCAGGGAACAGAGATTGGAACATTACCAACACACTACGGTTTTGCAAATACTAGTAGTGGTATTTTTGCATCCATTACAGATAAAAAGAGGTTATCGGATATGTATGGGTTTAAGGAGGTTTCTCTTGATTATGACGTATCTCCTAGAATGGGTGTTGGGGAGATCCTTAAGGGAGTTCCAAATAAGATTAGGAAGGTTTTGTATAAGCCTGTTGCTTTTATGGAAAACTGGAAGAACGCTGTGTTTATCGGTGCAGCAGAATCCGCCGGAATTAAGAAAGGTTTAGAGGGGGACGAATTAGTGAAGTTTGTAAGAGATGAAATATTCGCCAAAGCCCATATAGCAGATAAATACAACACGCCGGAGATATTACAAAATGAGTCTTTTTATAGATCGGCCCTTATGTATTCTCAGTTTGGTTTTAAATCAATGTTTGAAGCGTATGATGAGGTTGCCAGTAAGAATTATTCTAAGGCTGCAGCACTAGTTTTTACAAGGGCTATGACAGCCGTTTTAATGGCAAAGTTAGTAGGCATTCCTGCTAAGTGGGCATTACAAGGACTTCTTCCTAGTTTTGGCCCAATACTACAATTACCCGGCCAAATACTTGGGTACTTAATGGAGGCTAGAGATGAGGACAGTGACGTTAGGCAGAAGTATTATCTTAATAAAGCAGCAATGACGGTTGCAAAGAATATAATTCCTGGGGGAGCGCAACTCTATAAAACGGGATCGTATCTTTCTAATTTAGATAGGGGGTATACAACCACTCCTTCTGAGAGGCTTAAGTTTCCTGTATCCAAGACTTTGCCAAACATCGTTAAGGGAGCTGTGTTTGGGATTGGGGCTACCTCCGAAAGTAAAGATTATTATGGCGGAGATACACCAACCATAAGTGAAAATAGACAAAGGTATATTACAGAGTCTGGTGATATAAAAGGTACTTATGATGAGGTAATGGGATGGATGAAAAGCGCCAAGAATACTGGTGATATAGCCGAGGGAATGGAAAAGTCCGGGGTTAATTCATTAGTGTTTGAAAAGGATTT
>Ga0222658_1001154_pt1 | contig 12153 bp, 17 predicted proteins | sample AntAcemetagen476_FD_179830 | JGI IMG/M metagenome (GOLD analysis project Ga0222658, IMG submission 179830) | Saline water microbial communities from Ace Lake, Antarctica - #476 | ecosystem: Environmental > Aquatic > Non-marine Saline and Alkaline > Saline | place: Antarctica: Ace Lake... | reverse complement strand
TATTGTTAAATGTTTGCACATTTAACCATTGTGTGACATGTTTTTAACATGTCGCATAATGTAGAAAAATAGAAATATACTTTATATACAATAAAAAATCAATATCTTCACTTAATCTGTAAAATCCTAAATAGCATTTATTTAAACAAGTCCCACCTTTAAATATCAAATTATCTATATTAGATTTAGCAATATCTTGTATTATTGTAGTTATTTTATAATCTTTTTCTAATAATCTAGTAAGAAACCCTTCTTTATGAGAAATTTCTGTAATTATATCTAGTTTATTAATTTTATTTTCCATTTCCTATAAACCTCTTTCTTTTTAGAGTTTCTAATATGTGTATAATAATTTAATTTGTTATTTTTTTTAAGATAATTATATAATTTATCATTTTCTGTAATTATTCCAATTAGTTTTAGTAACTTAATTGATTTTTCTTTCTTTGCATATTTTATTAGTTTTTCTTCATTATATTTTTTAGTTTTTATATTTTCAATAATATCTTTCAAATTACCTATATATTTAAAATAATTTAATACATCTATGATTGTTTTTTCTTTATCTGAATAAGGGTATTTTTTATTAATTATACCATATAATTTATTTGTTTTAATATATATAATATTATAATTTAATATTTTAATAATTTTTTGATATTTTGTATTAAATATATATAATTTATTTGGAATTTGATTAGTAAAATTATATAAATTATATGCACTCCATAATCCTATATAATATTTTGAATTACCTAAATATTTTTCATTAATTTCAAATTCATTTGTATTAGGTATATTATTTATAGATTTGAAAGGAATGTATAAATATAATTCATTTTTTATTTTAACTAATTTTTTCTTTTGTATTAACTTATAAATAAGTTGATCCGTATTTTTTTGAATATTATTATCTTTAATTAATTTTTTTATTTCTTTTTTTGTTATAAATTTTAAATTATAATATTCTAATACTTTTTCTAATTCTTTTAACATAGTCATATTTATCAAAATTATCCATTTTTAGCTAATTTACATATATCTAACTAGATATGTTTTTAAAGGTTTTTATTTAAAAAAGAACCATTTTCAAAATTTTTTTTATCTAAAACATATCTTCTATATCCTATTGATATTATAATATCTAAATTGTAAAAATCTATATTTCTTTTAATATCTCTATTTCCTTCTTTTTGAACTATTTCCATTTTGGAAACAGTTGAATTTCTATCTAATTCTTTATCATTATATATGTTATCTAAATGTTTTGATATTGCTGGCACTTCAACACCAAATAATTCACTCATTTTCTTCTGAGTTAACCATATTGTTTCATTATGTAAAAATACATCTATTTTAACTTCACCATCTGGTGATTTATAAAGTAAGAACTCATTACTTTTTGAAATAATATCTTTAATCATACATATCATCTTTTATAGTATATATTAACAACTTTGCTTTATATATGGTTTTCGGGGGGGTACCTGTCCGAGATAAATAAAATTCTGTTTAAGTCAACCACTAAAAAAACAATACCTATACTCATGATATAAAGGCAAAATCTCAAAATCAACTATAACTTCCTTAAACCTATCCCTTACCTCTTCAGAAACATCCAATATATCCTTAACAGACTTACCTTTTAACTCAATCTCATAGTCCCAATTACCTACAAACTTAATAACACCAACAATATCTATTTTATTCTTAAGATAACTAAGTATATTTTTCTCATTATCATTACTTAACTTACTAAACTTAATTAAAAACTTATATTTATACTCATTAATATTCTCTAAGTTAATTAAAACACTATAATCTAGTATTATCTTCTTAGACTCTAAACCTTTAATTCTAGATATAACAGTATTTGGAGTTATTCCTAACTTCTTAGCTATATCAACTGACTTACTTTTAGAGTCTTTTGCTAATATTCTAAGAATACCACTATCTATCCTATCAATATTAATAATTTCTTTAGAACTTCCAAAGTCATTTGAGTCTTTCTTATTATATAGCTCTTGTGCTTGAACAAATAATAGAACATTATAATCTTTAATATTATTTGAATATTTGTTCTTTAAACTATTAATAAAATTATAAATATCTAAATTATCCTTACTTAAGTAATTAATAATAATATCCCATTTATTTCCACATTCAGCTATCCATAGAACATTATCTTTATTTAAACTAGATATTATTTCTTTTTTCTTAGTATTAGTTATTTTTGTAAAACTTAACATTATTCTATAACTAGTATATCCTAGTTTAGCAAAATTAATAATTGAATAAAATTGATTAATAATATTCTTTTTCTTTAAAGATTCAATAGTATAACTTACTATTTGTCTAGATGATCTTAGTTTCTTAGCTATTGATGAATATGCTTCTCTTGAGTTTCTACTTAGTATCTCTATTAACTTATACTCATAGTTTGATATCTTCATATATAACATAATTGTAGATATACTTATAAATACTACATTTATGCAAAGAAATCACTAAATAACTTATAAAATTAAGAAAAAATAAGATTTTATAAGAAGTGATTTTATGAAAAGAAATATAGTTATTTTAATAGTTTTAGTAGTATTAATAGCATTAATGCTATTATCCACAATAAACACAAGTAATAATGTAATTAAGATTGGGTTAGTTGGTCCATTATCTGGAGATATGGCTTTTATTGGAGAAGGTGCTCAAAATGCCTTTACATTAGTAGAAAAAGAGCTATCTAACACTAAATACACCTATGAATTTGTATATGAAGATGATCAATTTGATCTTAAAACTGCTTCATTAGTTACTGAAAAGTTAGTAAATATTAATAATGTTGATGCAATTATTTCTATATTTTCAGGAACTGGAAGAGTAGTTTCTGGAATTTCAAAAGAAAATGATGTTTTACATATAGCAATTGCTTCAGATCCTGAAATATCTAAAGGTGAGCTTAATTTTGTTCATTGGACACCAGTTGAGAAGGAATCTAAAGTATATGTAGATCAGTTATTAGAAGATAATATTCAAAATATTACTTTTTTTGTATCAAATAGTGCTGGAACTAAACTATACTATGATTATGTTAGAGAACATATAGAAAGTACAAATATTACTATTATTAATGAATTTTTTATAAATCCTAAAGAAAAGAATTTTAGAACTATATTAGAAAAAGGTAAGAATGATAATTCTAAAATGTTTGCTTTTTTTGTAATGTCACCTGAAATTGAAGTATTAACTAAACAATTAAAAGAATTAGGTATTACTAAACCAATTTCTTCAATTGGTGGTATTTTTGAAACATCTCAAGAAATTGAATTATTTGAGGGGCAATGGTATATTAATACAGCTGAACCTAATCAAGTTTATTTAAATAAATATAAAGAAGAGTTTGGTGTTGTTGCTCCAATTGGTTCTGCTCATGTTTATGATGCTTTAAGTTTAATAATTGAAAGCTATGAGAATACTAAGAATGATAATTATTTAGCTAGTGGTTATCTTAAGGGTATTAATGATTATTTAGGTGCATTAGGTAGATTAGATGTTTTAGAATCAGGTATTATTGATAGTGATGCTATTGTTAAGGTAATTAGGGATAATGTTGCGGTTGTTCTTAATTAAATGTGTCCAACAATTACTATTCTTTAGAATCATTTAAATTATAATTCTTTAATTAAATTATCTAAATATTCAGATAAACTCTTTGTAAACTTATTAAACTTTTTACTAATAGGTTTTAATAATAATCTTTCTTCATCACCTATAATATATTTAAAGCCTAATTTTCTTCTTACTTCTAGGTTTTTATTATATTTTGTATATTTATTTAGCATAAATTTGGTTTTTTCAATAATATTCTTTTTAAAAGGTTTAATTTCTTTATCTAGGTATTCTAAAATTAAATAAATATCAATAAAGTCTCTTGCTTTTAATGCTCTTCTGGTTAAAATTGCTCTATTTTTCTCAATTAATATTTCTTTAATATCATATGCTTTAATTTTAGAATACTCTAATAATTCGTTCATGTCCTCAAATAAAAATAAAAACTCTTTTCCATCTATATTTTCTAAAAGATTAGTAATTTTCTTATTATTAAAATTGTATTTAAATAACTCTACAAAATTAATTTGTATTTTAATAAAGCTTTTTCTATTTGTTATTAATGATTTATACCATATCTTAAAAGTAGTAAACTTATTATTTGCACCAAAATCATAATAATTAGTGTTAGTTTTATTATCACTAAACTCTAAATTTAATTTTTTTGTTATTTCTAATAATATTTTTATAATATTGTTTATAATTAGAGATAAATCTTTTCTAATTTTTTTTTCTGACTTGTTATTGAAATAATCTTGGTTAATATAGGTAAAGTCTAAATCTTCTGAAAATCTATAATATCCTAAATAACACTTTGTTAAGCAAGTTCCACCTTTAAATACAAAATTATCTTTAAAATATTTATTTTTTATTAATTTAACTAATAGTAAATGTAGTAATATATCTTTTTCTAATAATTCTTTATTTTTAATATCTAATTTACTTGAAATATAATCTATTAACTCTTTTTTAATCATATGTTTTCCTTTATGAACTTATTAGTAGTTTTACTATATTTTATTGAATATTTAATTAGTTTATCTTTATTACATAGTGGTAATAAATCATTTATTTTATTTAATATGTTTCTATCTTCTAAACCATTATATTTAGATAAATATATTATATCTAATACAGTTTTTTCTATATCTGAATATTTAATATTTTTATTATTAATACCAAAATTAAATAATTTATCTTTTAATTTAATAATTTTAACATTATACCCATTAATTTTTAATGTTTTATTTCTATATAGTTTATTATTAATTATGTATATTATATTATAATATTCATGTTTAATATTGTTTATTTTTAAAGAAGTATCTAATGCAAAATACCATTTATCAACTTTTTTTAATTTTAATGCATTTGTTAATAATTCAAATATATCTTTATTAATTGTTTTTTTAGATCTTTCTTCAATTGAAGGTATGTAAAAGATACCTCTAAATATATTAATTAGATAGTTATTATTTGTTAAGTAGTTTATTGCTTTGTAGTAATCCATTTCTAATATATTTAGATACTTACTAAGTTCCTCTTTAGTAATCATATTTTTATCTAATAATCTTAATTTTTCTATAACTATCTTATACTTCATTTTAAATCATATTTACACACATTATATGTAATTATAATATAAAACAGTTTATATATTTATCTATTTAAATATAATCAATATACCCTACAATCTAATTTCCTTTTCTAACCACTCAATATGCTCATTCTTCCTCTTCCAGAATAAGTCTTCCCAAATATAATGAAAAGCAAGCTTTTCCCAACCTTTATAGTTAGTTCTAAAGAAATTAAGTATTTTCTTATCAGAAACTAATTTTTTATTAAATAATACTTTTGACATTATCTTTTGTTCCCATGGTGGAATAACATCTAATATATCTGGCATTAAATAATCAACTGAGGCAGGTCCAATTCCATATATACTTAATAATTCAGTTTTAAGTTCTTCTTTAGGTTTAGTTCTTAGTTCAAATTCATTTATTTCTTTATTATAAAACTGTTCAGATACTTTTAGAATAAATTTAGCTCTATAACCTACTTTTAGATCTCTTAGTTCTTGTTCAGTTGATTTTGCTATATTCTTAGGTTCCCAGAAGGAAAATAATTCTTTATTATCAAATACTAGTTTAGTGCCATATTTTTTAAATAGATTTTCAAACATTTGAACTGTTCTTCTAACAGTTGCATTTTGAAGAACAATCATAATAATTATGCTTTCATAAAGTGAGTTTGTATGAATTAGTTTCATTCCTTTCCATTTTTTAATAATTGGACCTAGTATTTTATTATTTTTAAATTTATTAAATTCAGATATATCTGAATCTATATTACATCTCCATCTAATCTCTAATAATAGATTATTAATATAATCTTTAGATAGCTTCTTAGATGAATAAATAGTTAATTTAATTATTGGTTTAGTAATAGTTCCTTTATTTACAAATTTAAGACCTAGTTTTTGTTTATTCCATACCATTGTTTTATAGTATTTGTTTTCTATCCATAATACATCAGAAGAAGGGAAATGTGATGGTTTATGGAAGTTAGCATTAAAGTTATATGGTGCTTTTGGGGTTATATTAATACTAACTTTATTATTTAGTTTAATTGTTTTCATACAATAAATATAAGTTTTGGTTTATATATTACTTTCTAAGGGGTACCTGGCCAAGATAACTTACTTTTTTTCTAACATCAGGAAAGGATAATAATTTAGCTTATGTTCTTTAATTATAAATAAAGACTCACAATTAATTATAATATCATTAAATCTATTAATATTTTGTAAACTTCCATCCTCTCTAGCATGTAAGTGTGCCCAATCAATACATGGTACTGTATATTCTACATCTTCACAGATTCTAATGATATCTTTTAGGCTACCTAGTTGTGATTTTTTACCACCTATTTCTGGTGATATTTTTGGTTTACTAATACCATGTTCTTTCATTTTCTTAACAACTAGCTTTAGATTAGATACAAATCTATTATATGACTTTTCTGAGTCATCACCATTGTATCCAGGATGTAATATAACATTATGAGCATCCATAATATCAGCTAATCTAATAGCTTTAAATAGTTCTTCAACTGATCTTTCTTGAACATCTTCTTTAGGAGATGTTAATACAACATAGTATGCAGCATGGACTGTTAGCCAAATATCTGTTTTTTTAACATTTTCTTTTAAAATTAATGCATTTTCTTCTCTCATTCTTGCTCCATATGTGTATAATACTTCATATGCATTTAATCCTATATCTTTTATCCAGAAAGGCATGTTTAGTCTACAATCTTTACCTTTTGAATATTTAGATTCCCAAAAATGAGGTGGAATTCCACTTGTTCCTATTTTCATATCCATATTTAAGATAGATTATGTTTAAATAGCTTACTTAGCTAAAAGTGTCCAATAAATCATGCTTTTGTGCTATTCTTAATTATTCTTTGATATTCACTATCATAGGCAGAAATTATATGTTCTAAAGCACGTGTGACTTTTTCAATTCTACTACCATCATCTATAATTTCTATACTTTTTTTAAGATTAATAAGTAATCTACTATTTAACTTATAATCTTTTACACCTAATTGAGTTAATTTCCATCTTAGTTCTAAAATCGTTATAAATCTTTCAATATATGCTGATCTAAATTGTAGAATTTGTTCTTCTTTAATAAAATAATTTATAATACGTAAATTTGTATTTTTTTCTTTCTCATTAATAGATATTTTATCTATAAGTGTAAGAATTTTTGATTTAGACTTTTCTACATTAATTCTAAAAGGATGTGCATCTATATTTAATTTATCAAATATATTTTTTTCTGTTTTTGCACTTTCTTTTTTTATACATTTTATAGGCATAGTAATATTAAAGATAAACACTAATTTAAATGTTCTTGTTTGATTCTACTGTATGCATTTATAATAAGTCTTTTATATCCTATCTAATAGTAATATAATCATGAATACCCTAAATAGAACAATAACTGGAATCATACTAATAGTTATAGGAATAGTATTACTAGTAATTGGATATTTTATACCCTATCTTTTAATTTATGGAATACCTAGTCTAATAATTGGTGTGTTTATATATTTAAATAAAAAAGAAGATGATATTGAGGAAATTAAACAAAAATAGGTGAAATAATATGGTTAATATAATTATAACAACAGGAATTGAAATTCCTAATAAAAAAATAACTAAAATTCTAGGAGTAGTAAAAGGTAGTACTGTAAGAGCTAGAAATATTGGTAGGGATATTGGTGCTGGATTTAGGAGTATGATTGGTGGAGAAGTAAAAACATACACTGAAATGACTCAAAATGCAAGAGATGAAGCATATAATAGAATGGTTAATGAAGCAATTGATATGAAAGCAGATGGAGTAATTGGTGTTAGATTCACAACATCAATGGTAATGAAAGGTGCTTCTGAAATGTTAGCTTATGGAACTGCAGTTAAAATTAAGTAAATATGATAAATATGGTTAAGAAAAAAGTAAATAAAAGAAAACCTGTAAAAATTAAGTCTAATAAAGATATAAAAACAGTAAAGAAATTTAAAAAAAGTATGCCTATTGGAATAATTATTTTATTAATTATTATAGGAATAATAGTAGTTGGCTTTATTGGATTTGGGATTAGTGTTACAAGTAGTGGCATATTTAAAAATTTATTTGTTATTGAAGTAGGATCTGGAAATGTAATATCAGAAACTAGAGATGTATCTTATTTCAATGAGGTAGATTTAAGACATACAGGAAACATATATGTTACTCAAGGAGAATCTAATTCCCTTACAATAGAAGCAGAAGATAATATTATACCATTATTAATAACAGCAATTTATGATAATAAATTACTTATTAGTAAGGATGCAGTTAAGGTTACTTGGATAAATAATACTAAACCAATTAATATATATATCACTATGAAAGATATAAATAATTTAAAAATAAATACTAGCGCAAAAGGAAATATAATTAGTAAATCTTTAATTACTTCTGATGATTTAAAACTAACTATTAATGGTTCTGGATATATTATTGTAGAAACTAACACTAATAATCTAGAAACTAACATTAATGGTTCTGGTTCAGTTCTTCTAATTGGTGAGGCAACTAATCATATATTTAATCTATCTGGTTCTGGTGACTTAGCTGCTGTTGAATTATTAACAGAAAATACAAATATTTCAATTTCTGGTTCAGGGAATGCAAAAGTTAATACTTCTACTAAGTTAAATGTTAAAATATCAGGTTCTGGAGATATTTTATATACAGGTAATCCAAAAATAAGTAAAACTATTAGTGGTTCTGGTTCTGTTAAACAAATTTAGATGTTAGTAGGCACATTTGTGTCCTTCTAAACCTTTTAAAATATATTAATATCAAGAATTCTGCCTCTGATCTATTAAATAAAAAAAGTTGTAAATTTTAAAATAAAAGTTATGTTTATATATTATTTGTATAATATATATTAAGAAAATGTGATAAATATGGTTAAGAAGAAAGTAAATAAAAGAAAACCTGTAAAAATTAAATCTAATAAAAATATAAAACCTGAAAAGAAATCTAAAAAAAGTATGCCTATTGGAGTAATTATCTTATTAATTATTATGGGAATAATAATAGTAGGCCTTATTGGATTTACAATTGGTGTTACAAGTAGCAACATCTTTAAAGATGTGTTTGTTTTTGAAGTGGGCTCTGGAAATATAATATCAGAAACTAGAGATGTATCTTATTTCAATAATGTTGAGTTACAATATATGGGTAATATATACATCACTCAAGGGGAAACTAACTCTTTTACAATAGAAGCAGAAGATAACATAATACCATGGTTAACAACAACAATTAAAGATAATAAACTAATTATTAGTAGAGATAGATCTAAAATCGGTTGGATAAATAACACTAAACCTATTAATATGTATATCACTATGAAAGATATAAGTAGTTTAAAAATAAATGGCTCAGGAGATATAATTAGTGAATCTTTAATTACATCTGATGATTTAAAACTAACTATTAATGGTTCTGGTGATATTACTGTAGAAACTAATACTAATAATCTAGAAACTAGAATTAATGGTTCTGGCTCAGCTTTTCTAATTGGTGAGGCTACTAATCATATATTTAATATATCTGGTTCTGGTGACTTAACTGCTGTTGAATTATTAACAGAAAATACAAATATTTCAATTTCTGGTTCAGGGGATGCAAAAGTTAATGCTTCTACTAAGTTAGATGTTAAAATATCAGGTTCTGGAGACATTTCATACATAGGTAATCCAGAAGTAAGTAAAACTATTAGTGGTTCTGGTTCTGTTAGACAAATTTAGATATTATTGGGTACATTTGTACCCTTCTAAAACCTTTTTAAATATAATCAATAAAGCCCTTCAATTATATTTTGATATTTATTGTGATAGTCTAACATTATACTATCTAGAGCATGTGTAACTTTTTCAAATCTACTATGTTTATTTATAATATCTATACTTTTTTTAAGATTATTAAGTAATCTACTATCTAATTTATAGTTTTCAGCACCAAACTTAGTTAATTTTTCTCTTAGTTCTAGAATTTGTATAAATCTTTCAATATATGCTGATCTATATTCTGGGACTAATTCTTTTTTAATAAAATAGTTTATAATACCTAAATTTGCTTTTTCTTCAGCTTCAGTTACTGAAATCTTGTCTATAAATTTAAGAATCTTTGATTTAAATGTAGTTGCAGTTATTTTAGAAGAATGTGACCCTATATATAGTTCTTCAAATATTTCTTTTTCTGTTTTTGGTGGTTCTGGTCTCTTATATCTTCTTGGCATAGTTAAATTAAAAGATAAACACTAATTTAAATGCTTTTATTTAATTTTAACATTTTATTAACAGTTATTAATTCTCTATCTAATGACATATTTTTTAAATAATTTTTTTTAAAAGAATGTTCTAACAAATTTTTCTTTATATAAAATGAAACATAATTCAGTTACATTAAAGAGTTAACTTTATATACTTTTATTTATATATTATACTTATGAATAAATGGGTATTTACTGGTGGTATGTCTACAGGTAAAACAACTACTATCAATCTATTAAAAAAGCAAGGGTATCAAATAATTCCAGAAGCTTCAGAAAAGATACTTATTAACTATAAATCTAAGTATAATAAATATCCATGGGAAGACAACACAAATAACCTATTATATTTCCATAAAAATGTGTTTAATACTCAAAAAAAACTTGAACTAAGTACTAATTCTACAAATAACATATTTTTAGATAGAGGTATGCCAGATAGATTAGTATTCTGTCAAATAGACAAAGTAGATCTAGTTGATGATATCAAAGAATATATTAGTAATAATAAATACAAAGGTATATTTTTATTTGAAACTAATGAGAAGATCTATGAAAATTCAGCACATAGGCCTCAAAATATTGAACATTCTAAATTAATTGAATCTTTAATTACAAAAACATACAAAGAACTAGGATATAATCCAATTAAAGTTCCATTTTTACCACAAGAAGAGAGAGTAAAATTTATTTTAGACAAAGTAAATCAAAATTAGAAGGATTCATAATGATTGAATATAACACACAACAAGATAGTTATTGTTTTAATAAAGATGAAATTGACTTTTTTATTAATATTGGAATAGTTGTTACTCAAAGATGTAATCTAAGATGTATTCATTGTTGTGAGAAAGTTCAACCTGATGAAGGTAATTTATCACAAATTAAAAAAATAATAGATAAATTAGCTGAAAACAATATTAAAAAAATATGTGTGACTGGTGGAGAACCATTATTAAGAAAAGATATTATTGATATTTTAAAATATATTCATTCAAAAAAGATAGATTTAACATTTTCTACTAATGGAACATTAGTTACTAGAGAATTTTTAGAAAAAATAAAACCTTATATCCAAAATATTAGATTTAGCATATACGGTTCTGAAGAAAATCATAAAGCAGTCACTCAAAAAGAAGATGGTTACAAGATACATCACTTCGTGATGGGATTTATTAGTTTGATAACTGTGCCAATCTAATATAAGGTTTAAGATTAACAAGTTTATTGTATATTGGTGGAGGTAAATCACTACTAACTTCTTTAGAACTAAACATAAGTTGCATTATAGCCCCACAATTGGGGCATTTTGGACATCTTATACTTATATAGGATGTAATTTTCTTTTGTGTTTTTTCAACACATCCTATAAAATTAGAAATAATCCTTTTCATTTTATTAGATTTCTTTCTAGCATAAAATCCATAATGCCTCACAGTTTTAAACTGTGGTTCAGGTATATGTCCAACAATAGCTTTTATAAAATCTAAAACACAAAGTGTTTTAACAATTCTATTCCTATTATTTTCTTCATACCAAAAACTAACTGACTTGCCATCATATTTTAACAAACGAGACTCAGCAACTGCAGGATGTCTAAAATATCTAGCAAGATATTTAAACAACTTTTTTCCATTTTGTTTTTTA
>Ga0222658_1001151_pt1 | contig 12167 bp, 21 predicted proteins | sample AntAcemetagen476_FD_179830 | JGI IMG/M metagenome (GOLD analysis project Ga0222658, IMG submission 179830) | Saline water microbial communities from Ace Lake, Antarctica - #476 | ecosystem: Environmental > Aquatic > Non-marine Saline and Alkaline > Saline | place: Antarctica: Ace Lake... | reverse complement strand
TATCAAACAGCTACAGGATATTATGCAGGTTATCAAAACACAGGTGCTGATCAAACAGCTACAGGTATGTATGCAGGTAGACAAAACACAGGTGCTTATCAAACAGCCACAGGATATTATACAGGTCGTGAAAACACAGGTGCTTCTCAAACAGCCACAGGTTATTATGCAGGTTATCAAAACACAGGTACTGGTCAAACAGCTTCAGGTTATGGAGCAGGTTATCAAAACACAGGTGCTTATCAAACAGCTTCAGGTTATCAAGCAGGTCAATCAAATACAGGTCATCGGGTTTCTGGATTTGGTTATCAAGCAACAATGGGAAACTCTGGAAATGATGTTGTTGCTCTGGGTTATCAAGCAGGAAAAGACAACACAGTAGCTAATCAATTTATAGTTAAACAAGCAAATATTAACGCTATTCCATTGATTCAGGGTGATTTCAACTCAGGCAACGTCGGCATCGGGACGACGAGTCCAAAAACTAAATTAGACGTAGTAGGAGATTTAAATGTCACAAACGGAGCATACTTTGCAGGACAAACAGATTTCAACGGAGGATGGACAAGTGACGGCTTATCAATTATTGATGGAGACATATATGCACAGACAGGATACTTTTATAATATTACAGGATTGGATGTTCAGACATTAAAGATTAATGGTTCGCTTTTACCGATGGCTGGATATGATAATCAATTTGATATAGGTAATTCAAGTTTACAATGGAGAGATTTATATTTGGGTGGAGAAATTACTTCAACAGGAACTGGAGATAATTATTTTGCTGGCAACGTCGGCATCGGATTAACTGACCCGGGAGAAAAGTTAAGTGTCGCTGGAAATGTTATGATTGGCGACGGTGCGTGGTCGGATGGAACGACCACCGGGGATTTAGCAATACAGGGAAATGTCGGCATCGGGACGACGAGTCCAGACTTCAAACTTCAAGTGAATGGAACAATAGCACCAGAAACAACAAGCTTATTTGATTTAGGTAGTTCACTTTTAAGATTCGCAAAAGGTTGGTTTGTTAGTTTAGATGTTTCAGGGAATGCAACAATAATAGGCGACTTAAACGTGACTGGAAATGTATATCATAGTATTCCACATTTAACAGGTTATGACAACACAACACAAGACTTTTTAGTTATTGGAACAGCTCAAGTAATGAATATAACAAATGTGGGCAATTATCATTCAGTCCAAATGGATGTAGTAAACAATCAAAATATAACATTTGAGAGAGCAGGACATTATCAAATATGTGTGTCTCCAGAATTCTATCAGGCAGGTGGAAATGATAAATGGATAACTTTCTGGATGCAAAAGAATGGAGTTGATGTTGAATGGACAAATTCAAGATATACAATGGATAATGGAGAATATGCAGCACCTCATATTTGTTGGGAATCAGAAGTAGAAACTCCTGCAACAGACAACGTAAGAATAATGTGGTTGAGTGATAGTACAGATTCACAATTAATTGCAATAAGTGGCTTAACAACGCCAACAAGACCAAGTATACCATCAGTTATAATAGATGTGACGTGCATGTCATGTACTTAAAAATAAAATGGAACAAATAACAATAGCCCCAATAACAACAAAACCAACGAAGATAGTGATCACTACCCTTGCAGCATTAACACTTTTATCTTTAGTTTTGAATTCAGGATTAATCGGCCAAGAGAACGTCTATGCTTGTATGAGCACAGAGGTAGCAATGCAGTGTGATAAGTTAAGCGCAGTAAACGATGATGGCTTTCAGACGAGATGTTATTACACTGATGAATTAGAAAAAACAAGATACAAGAATTGTAAAACAGGATGGTTGCCTTATACTCCAACAAAGGAAGTAGCAAAAACAGACATCTCAACAAAGGATAGAGTTTATTTATTATGTGATAAAGCAAACGAGCTTGTGAGCAGTTGTCAAATCGTAGACACTAACGACACAGTGATCAGGATAGGTGCATAATGGCAGTAAGAACCGAAGAATTCACCGGTGCTGATTTAACAGGATCTAGTGGAGATTTAAGTCGAACTCTAACTCTAACAAATACAGGATTAACATCCCAAAATGGATTTTTAGTTTATGTAAGTGGGTTGGCGCTTGCATTAACATCAGAATACACGGTTAGTCATTTGTCGGCTAGTACGGTAGTAACATTTGTAGGGCCAGTATGGGATGACCAAACGATCATAGCGAATTATTATGAGACTCCAGGATCTAATGTATCCGGAGCAGATGGGGATTTCACAAACGGGCCACTTGCAGATTTCGGAGTTGTAGCAACTCGAACACCAGTAACAATGACCACAGACTTCTCAGGAAATAAAACTTATGTTGATGGGACAGATGAAGATATAAGTATTGTTTTGATGCCTTACAATGTTAAATATGATTTAGACAAATCAGGATTAAATAAGAATTATGATATGATGGCGTTCGTGGGGCCAAGTGTTACATTAAATAAATACGACAAAATAACATACGACTCGAGAATTTACAGAGTCGATAGTATAAGTACGAGAGATTTTAACGGAACAAGGATATTTAATGTAGCTATGTTGTTTTTTGTAGAAGATGAATGAGATTAAACAGGCAATTGAGAAGGCACTTCCAAAGATTGCACTTAGACTTGAAAACGAATTAAAACTTGTATGCCCAGTAGATAAAGGATTTTTGAGATGGTCAATTAATGTCGAAGCAAACGGAAGTGTTTTGTCAATCACTATGCTCGATTACGGATTATATGTAGAATTTGGAACTTTTAAACAAAGACCAAATCCGTTTATAAGAAATACGATACAGAATAAGATGGCTCAAATAGTGCAAGAAGAAATATTAAAACACTTATGAAATTTTGAAAGTAGATTTAAATAGAATTTTGAATATTTAATATTGCCAAGAGGCAGATTCCAAGAGGAAATATGGACATCAAAAAAATAAAGCAAGAGCAAGTAGTATTCTTAAGAAACAATGATATATTTAGTATTACCGAGAGAGGCGTAACAACAGCCAATGCAACAGGCACACTCTCCGGAACAAAAGTTATAACAATTTCTACAGCAGCAATAAAAAATATTAGAAGTGTGACAGTCGGAGCAGTAAGCAAATATGTTGGAACTGATTATACTGCAGTTTATGGAACTACTAGCACGATCATAACATTTGGATCCAATCAAACAGGGGATTATTCAGTTTCACATGATTACGGAACAGACAAAATATACCCTGACTTTCCTCGTGATAGTTTGTCTATTAGTTCATTTCCGAGAATAGCAGTTGATATTTTAAGCGTGCCAATCGATGCGTTCGGAATCGGCGGAGACACTTTTATATCTGACGTTAGTATGACTATTGTAGTTTACGATGATAACTCTGACGATTTAGATTCATACATTCAGACAATTAAAGACCTGTACGTATCTAACGCGAAAACTTTTTATTATTTATCTTTCGTTAAGCCGACTTTAATCGGGCCTACAATTAACTCCCCGGACAAAAAAGACGAAATAATGCAAAAAAATATCGACATTTTAGGTAAATTTAATGTGGAGACAGCATAATGGATAAAAGAGAAAAGAAAAGAATAATGACAGACCTCGCAGCAGGGCGTATATCTCAAAAAGACGTAGACTTACTAATAAAACCAAAGAAAGTCGAAAATTCAAGCGTGAAAACGCGAGAAACTAGCATTCAGATAACTAAACAAAAAGGAGGTAAAAAGAATAGTAAATAATTATATTTCGGGAGCAGATAGTACATTTTTAATAGCATGGGAAGATGCAGCCAATTGGGCAGTAGCACCAGCTTCACATACTGCAAGCGACCAAACATATATGCCAACAGGCAGAGGTGTAGATGTTAGTATTTCAAGGAACAATAATGCTGAACGTATTTATGGAATAGGAGCAAGAAACGCATCCGCAACTATAAATAAACAGTATGCAGGAACTGCAACCATAAATGGAGTTCTTACAAATGCCTACTGGTTATTGGGAGTTTTGGGAGCAAATGCAGATAGTGGAGAATCAGATGCATACACACATACTTATACAGAAACAAATAGTTTGCCAAGTTTTACTGCAAAAGCATCACAGAACACAGGAACAACAGATGTTGGTAGTATTTTATTTGGTTGTAGAATTAACACCTGTACAATCACAGCAGCAGTAAACGAAGCTGTTAAATTCAGTCTTGAATGTCCGTATAGATATGAAACACTTGGAACAACTTTCATCTCAAATCTAGCAGACACAGAACCAGTATTCACATTCGCACACGGAAGTATAGAAATGCCAGACGGAACATCTATTGCAGGAGTTCAAAACTTTGAACTTACAATAAATAATGGACTTGAATCAGTTTATGGAATTGGAAGTAGATTTATGTCTGATAATGTGGCAAAACAAAGAGAATATAACTTCTCTATGACTGCAGCGTTTAAAGATCATACAGCTTTAATGACATACTTTATGAATGGAACAGGTTCGGCAACTGCACCCACAACTGGAAGTGGAACAGAAATCGCAACACTTGAACTAACGTTCACAAATGACGATGGTGATATTTTAAATATTAATTTAACAGGAGTTCATCTAAATGAAGAAACACTCCCACAAAATTCTAATGACATTATCAAAGAAGATGTAAGTGGTTGGGCTCGAGCATGTACAAACATAGTTTATACAAATGATGTTCAGACAGCGCCTATTGCAGCAACAATTTAATTAACCTCACTTAATTTTAATGAGGTGCCTAACGGCAAATCCGTATTACGGAAAATAAAATCCAGGAGGAAAAATGGAAATACAAAAGAGAGAAGTAAATGGAAAGTTAAGAACAGTCGGGACTATAGAAGTTGAATTTGATAATAAAACAGAAGTTGTTGAATTAATAAAATTGACTTTTGGAGAAGATTTGAAAATAAGGAATCAATGTACAAGTGTTAAACTAGTTGGAAATCAACCAGACATCAAAATAGACCAAGAGAAGATGACATTGTTGAATCTAACAAAATCTATTATAAAAGCGCCGTTCGAGATAACACAAGAAAATATATCTGATTTAGATAAAGATGTAGCAACTGAGATTTTATCAGCGTTCAATGAGCTTAATACTCCATCAGAAAAAAAAAAGTCGAATTAAAGTTCGCGCTGTTCAACGGAACATCTAACAACGAATATCAAGAAGACATAATTTATTTTTTAATGCTTAAATTTTTCAATATTAAGAAAGATGAGGTTGATAAAATGGAAAGAGAAGATGTCTATAAATTACTATGGTTAGAAGAACGATGGAAGGAAAAACAAGCATTCGAACAAAAGAAACAATCACAAAATGGAAAACGGAGAATTTAAAGTGGAAATACCAATAAGTATAAATGGAAGTAAGGCTACTGGTAGTTCTAGCCAAAAGGGTTCTAAGTATGAGCAAGAAATTGTCAAACAACAAAAAAATATGACAAGTAACCTTGGCGGTATACTCAAAGCCACAGTAGTTGTTGCAACAATTTGGACAGCATTAAGTCCGATACTAACCCCATTAATAAAACTTTTATCATTATTAGCATTAGTTGTATTTATGCCATTATTGCCATACATTAAAAAAATGTCCGAGAAACTTGGCGAAATGATCAAGCAAGTTCGCAGTGGGCAAACCGGGGCAGCTGCTGGTGGAGAATTTGCTGGTGGACTTGGGGTATTATTTGGAGACATGAGTGTAGTTGGCGCAGCGATTGCGGCCGCTTTTTTATTAGCACTTACTGGAGGTTCAGCATTGGGGGCATTAGCATTGGCAGTTTCTGCATTAATTACTTGGGAATTGATTACAGGGGCTAGTGATATAGAGGATGCGTTGATTGCGGCTGGATTAGCATTTTTGGCAGGTTCATTGGCTTCATTAATGATGGGGGCGGGAACTGCGAGTTTGTCAATAGGATTACTTGCCGCAGAACTAACGTTGGGTTTTAGTCTTATCGGTAAAGCCATGAAAGAAGAAGATTGGAGAGTTGCTGCGTTAGAAGGACTTGGCGGTTCTTTATTAGTTGGAGCAGTAGCAAGTAAAATAGTAGGAGGAGTTCTTGCGGCTATGGGTATTGGAGCTGGTTCTTTAACGATTCCACTTGCAGCACTTACATTCGTTATGTTTGCAGAATGGAAATGGGGCATTTTCGATAAGGCTGGGGATTTTATAAATGGACAACTAGCTAATCTCAAAGAAATTCCTGCAAGATTAGGAACTGGTGAATATTCAATTATAGAATCTATTTTTGGTAAGAAAGAAAGATATGATGATATAGTCTATGATTTTAATTTGGGAATCGCAGGAACTAGAGCCGAAATAGAAAGATTACAAACTGAAGGTACGACAAATATGACTATTCTAAAAAACCAGACACAAATACTTTCTGATAGTGTTGGAAATGAAACATTAACCACATCATTAAAATCAAACCTTATGAATACTTCTAATGAATTTACTAATATGTCAGATATCGCAAATACTTCAATAAATAGTATAATAGAGAACATCGCCAGAATACCAGATAAAAAAGTGACTATTCATGAAATAAGAACGGTGAGAACAAATGGATAAAGTAATTCAGTCAATTATAGACGATTTGAATAAGATACCAAAAATAGTCAAAACAACCGAACAAGTAGATATTAAAAAAATCGCTGATGAAGTAAGCAAAGTTCTACAGAGACAAACAAAAGGGAGATTCAGTTCATGAAACCAGAAAAGAAAATAATCGAGTTATTGACTAGTATTAAAACATTCCAGATAGCAGGACTACAAATAGAAAAACAAAAGATGGCAGAAATTAAAAAACAAACTAAACTATTGGAGGAAATTCATGGCAAGTTCAATCGGCGGAAAATCGCTTGGGGACGTTTCTTCGGAATCAAGCACTAAATCTAGCAATTTATTTCAATTTCCTATGCCTTTATCGGATAGTGATGCGGCTATTTTGATGGATATTTTTGGTACAAGTCGAACAATCACAATCGAGGGAGTAAAAACAGGCGAAGTAGCGGCACTTAGAACATTCGTGACAGACATCGAAACAATACAAAACGGTGAACAAAGTGGTTCAACTTTTGTAAGTAGTTGGACAAATGTGAATAAGACTGTTCTTATTCAAGATTTTACACATACGAAAGTTAGTGCAAATGAGAATGAAATTAATTATACCTTAGTTTTAGAAGAAGGAAGTGTTTTGTGAAATTAACAAAAATCATAATTAACTCAGTTACTATTAAGGATTCTAACGGTTCTCCAGATCCAAGTAAAGTTCTAAAATGGGAATATACCAAAGATGCAAATGCAATAAGTGAAGCAGAAATAACAGTCACAAAAGATATAAACGATTTGGTTGATTTGTCTAGCGGACAAATTATAGAAATTCATGGAGGGACTACTACTTCTACAGATACTCGTTATTTTTATGGGAAGATAGATAATATCAAACCAGACGGTTCTACTTTTGTTATTACGTGTTCGAATGAGATGATTGATTTAGTCCGAAAAAACGTTAACCATGTTTATGATAGTTCAATTGACGCAAGTGCCGGAGAAGTAAGTGAAATAGTAGAAGATTTAATTGAGACTTATGGTGGATTAACAGCAAGTGTTCAAACGTCTGGTACTGAGGATGGTAAGCGAGTAGACGAATTTAAATGTATAAATTCTGATATTTATGAAAGAATAGTTGCTTTAAAAAAAGCACTTGATTGGGATTTATTTTATGATGATGATAATCGAATAGTTCATTTTGAGCCAAAGGGATACACAGATTCAGGAAAAACTCTAACAGTCAAGGATAATATTTTGGGTTTGCCAGAATGGGATATAAACACAGACAATATGATAAACGACTTAAGGGTAGACGGCGCAACAATAGATACAACAATTAGTGAGAATGGAAGAATAGGCACAACCACAGGATATACAACGTCTAGTATTCTTTTGACAAAAACACCAAATACTACAGAATTATTAATTGATTCTTCTAATCCTCCAACAACCCAAAAAGAAGGTGGTTCTAAAGATGCAAGTTCTTCTGGTTATTATTATTTTGATCGTGAAAATAAGAAAATTATGCCAGCCACAAGCACAACATTCACAAATAATGATTATGCGATAATAAATTATAACTGGTCTAGTCCGGCGCCCATTCACATGATTAATCAATCAAGTATAGATTTATATGGTTATTTCCAGAAAACACTAGAGATAAGTGATATTACAAGCGTAGCAGACGCAGAGAGCCGTGCTAAAAGCATTTTATCTAATCGAAGCGTACCATTCGTAATAGGAAAAATAAAGGTCAAATTAACAGATGTTCCAGGTAGAGGTCAATTAGTTGAAGTTGTTGATACAATTACACCTACAGTAAGCGGAAACGCACTATCAGGTTCTTATTCTGTTAATAGTATAAAATATATGTGGCCTAGTGCATACGAAGAAATAGAAGTAGGAGATAGCCAATGGAGGCTCGCAGATTGGCAACAAAATACCGAAGAAAGACTAAAAAGAATAGAAGAGCAATTTATAAGAAATCAAGATATATTACTTGAGTTAGTTGATATTAAAAATGATGCAATTAAAGTTGAACCAAGATACAGAAAAGTTATAACTGAAACTATGGTTGACGGATCTAATTTTATACTAGGCCATTCAAGTCAAGGATTACTAGGTTCTGATGCTTTAGGTCGTCAAGCAGATGCTTCTACTAATCACTTTATTAGTCAATTTGAAAATTTATATACGGAAGATTTTATTGATTCAGACTTCGAGGATACAAACGGAACAGCAAGTTGGAGTACAACAGGATCGGTAAGTTTTACATCTGGTCAAATTGCCTTAAGTTCAAGCATAGATTATAACAATTCAACCATTACTAAAGCCACTTTAACAAGTACAGAAGTGTCTGGCAGTTTTACTTATGAAATGACTGCAGATAATACCAATTGGGAAGAAGTCACTAGTGGAGTTTCTCATATTTTTTCAGACACAGGAACTGATTTGAGATTTAGAGCAACTGAAAACGCGACAAGCACAGGAGAAATATCTAAAATTATAGTGAGTGATTTTCACTAATAGCAAAATTTAAATAGAATGGAAACTATAAACTAACATGAGTACAGGAAATGTTGTGACCTCGAATGGATTAAAGTTAGCTTTAAATAGAATTTTCAAAGCTACTCCTGATTATTTGGCACCATCGAAATTTAAGATCGGAACCGGAACAACGACTCCAACTACTTCAGACACAGACGTAGAGACTGGAGTTAATATCAACGGTGGAGCGACTAAATCTTTTGTTACTGATTATCCAACTTTAGACGAGACAAATATGCAAGTCACTTTTAGATGCTTTCTTAATACTGTAGAAGGTAACACAAATAATTTAACTGAGTTTGGATTATTTAACGAAGACGGAACTGCATTAATGTACAGTCACTCAGTATTTACATCAATAACTAAAACAACATCTGTTCAGATTTCATTTGTTCAGAAGGATAAAGTAAGCTAATGGCAAACAATGATTATTCAGGAGCTATTCTAACAATGGAAAGTTTCACTGCTCAAACAACTGATGGATCTGGAGATATTACAGTCACACTTCAAAATACTCCAGTTGCAGACGATGCAATTATTGTTAATCTTCAAGGAGTCGCAGGCGCATTTGCTCAATTTAAAGAAAGAACTGGCACAGCAGTAACATTTACAGTATTCCAAAAATATGATAAAACAGACAATTCAGCAGGTAGTGTTAATAATCTTCCAACTGGAGTAACAACTGATACCACAACAGGAGGACCAACATTTACATCGAGTACTGTAACTGGAACTCAAGAAAGAGGTGCGTCTACTGGTTCTGGAGCAAATACAAAAACTCATAGTCATACAACCCAAATCAGTAAAATATCAGACCATAGTCATACTGCAACAGGAACAGTATTGACAGCTTTAGCATCTACGGGAAGTATAACTTTAGTTGTTAGTTACGCATTTAATTAAAATGGCATACGACAAAAATTTAAACTATTGCAGTTATTCGCCGGAGAGTATACTAGGCGTTAAAATTAATTATGCTTGCTATTTGCACGACAGACAATATAGAAACGAGGTCAAAATTAGAAAGACCAGAAAACAAGCAGATTTAGATTTAAGAAATAGAATTTATGAAAAATTAACCTTAGCGAATCTAAGAAAGGTTGGTTTAATCGTCAGTAGAATTTATTATTTAATGGTTAGAGTGTTAGGTAAAAAAGCATGGAACTAAACTAGGAGGCAAAATGGCAAAAAAAATAAAATATAGTGCAATGATTGGATTTGTAAAGACAGCAAAGAACTCTGCTTATTTATTAATTCCATTTATACTTGCAATGATGGTAAATGTTCCGGTTAAATATGCTTGGATAACTGGACCAATTCTTTATTTTCTAAAAAATTATAAAGAGAACAAGTAATTTAATAACTACCATATAGTAGTGAGATAGTTTTAAAAAGAAAAGTAGACTCTTATATTTATGAAACTAAATTATAGGAGGTTAAATATGGTAAAAAAATTAAATTTAAATAAACTTAGTTTAAAAGCTTTGAGAAAAGAACTTGTTAAAAGAGAAAATGAATTTAAAGCAAAATGCAAAGGTGATATTTTCTTTTTTAGATCATGTCCTAATTGTGGATTTATAAGTGGATTTTCTTTAGGAGACGAAGAAATCAAAAAGAATGAAAAATATTATTGTAGTGAATGTGCTGAAGAAAATACTCTCAGCGAATGGAATAGAGAGACAATATTTTCTTATGATTTTGAAAAAGAAGTATGGGATTTTTTCAAAGAAAGAAAATACGACAAAGTTGTTTTATTAAGTAAACTAAAATTTATCTAATAGAAAAACTTAAATACAAGTAGATTCTTATATTATTGAATAATATGGACTTTAACCTCCTAATATTCATGGGGTGAATTTTCTTTGCGGTCATTTCACCCCGAGGACGATGATTTCTTCGCGGTCTGATTCGTCCTTTTTTTTTATTAAATTTCCGTTAGCACACTAAAAGTACGGGCGAACGGATTTTATAGGACATTTTAAAAAGGAAAGAAACAGAAGATTGTCATGATCGCAAGATGTGATAATTTAACTAAACAGATTCAAACTGAATCGGTAGGACTGAGAAACTGGGTGACGTGCGTTGAACTCTCTATTATGGATTTTTCCCTCTGGACTTGTGGCACGCGGAAGGGTAAGGTTATACTTTTAGGAGGACAAATGTAGCTTTTCTTTTTTTTATTAAAAACTGAAAATCTTTAAACTCAGTTTGAAAAGAAAAAGAAAAAATTAATATTTACGAGTAAAATGGATGAAATGGATATATATTTAAAAAAGACAATGGGGTTCAAGCCTAACACAGATTACATCTCTAGAGAAGGTATAACCTTTGTTAAGAACCTCGGAGAGTACGGAGAACGAAGCAAGTGGATAAGTCAGGCTTGCGATCTTATGTATAATTACGAAAGAAACAGAAAAGGGTTCTTCGTAAGATTAATAGATTTGCATTTTTCAGAGATTAAAGAACTTGTCAGAAAGATTGGAACTGCCAGACAAAAGGCGTACGAATCAATGGGAGCATATTGGGATGGAAATTAAATTGGGCAATTCGGCTTAGTGTAAAAAATGGAAGTTGATAGAGAAATAGAAATGATGCTTTGTATGAATCATCAAGATTATGCAGTATGTTTAGATGGTAAAACAATTTCATTCTCATTAGAATGTATGATAGATATGTGGGATATATTAAAAGAAGATGGAGAGCTATTCGCTTTAGAATGAGATGTCGTCCCTCAAATAAAATACAATGGTTTATATACTACTTATACTACTACTTATTATGGTAAAAGCAAAATGTCCAAAATGTAAATACGAATGGGAAACATCTTCAACAATGATCATGGTTAGTTGTCCAAGTTGTGGGAACAAAGTTAAAATTAGGGAGATTGAAAATGAATAAAACACACGAAAAATTTATGGAAGAAGTAAAAGAAGCTACTTATGAGCCAACTTTACCAGAGAGAACACACGACGCATTAAATGTCGGAGGAGAAGAATGAAACCATTTGTAGAAATAGACGGAAAGGATAAAT
>Ga0222658_1001150_pt1 | contig 12173 bp, 24 predicted proteins | sample AntAcemetagen476_FD_179830 | JGI IMG/M metagenome (GOLD analysis project Ga0222658, IMG submission 179830) | Saline water microbial communities from Ace Lake, Antarctica - #476 | ecosystem: Environmental > Aquatic > Non-marine Saline and Alkaline > Saline | place: Antarctica: Ace Lake... | reverse complement strand
CCCATATTATTCTAATGGTATAAATCTAACATATTTTGCACTATTATTACCAACTATTGCCGCTTTAAAATAATGACCTTGTTTAACTGGCATTGTAATATTAACTTCATACTCAGAAATAATAACCTTACTTTTTGTTATAACTGTGTTTGGTGGAGTAGTAGATTTTTCATAGCCTATTAATTGTAATCCACTAGCATCGGATGATATAGCGTAAGCAACTAATATACCTGTTGATGTCGCATAATAATCAGTACCAAAAACTAAAGTTTCATAATCACCAAACCCATAACTATTCAATGAATCATCAACATATTTTTTATTAGCCACCTCTGTGTCTTTGTCTGGTGTTGGTGCTGACGAAGAAGCTATCTGCAAACTTGTAGCAGATGTATATCCTACTAGACTAACTGCACTATTGAATGTGGTTGTTCCAGTAGTCCAACTATGCTGACCAGTCCAAGCGTAGTTCAAAGTTTCATCAATAGTACCAGATTGCCAAGCAGGTACACCAGCTACTAATGTTAATACTTGGTCATTACTTCCTGCGGTTACGGATTGTATTGCACCTGTGCCATTGCCTAGTAATACTAAGTTAGAGCCTAACGTAGAAGCACCTGTGCCTCCGTAAGCTACTCCTATGTCTGTGCTGGTCCAGGTTCCTGTTGTTATTGTGCCTATAGTAGCTAGATTTGGTATTGATGTTACATTGTTAAGCGTTGTGGTTGATACTTCTGCTTTAGCACTATTCATTGAAGACAGATTTGCATTATAAACTGTCGGAAAATTAGACATAGTATCGCTTCCGCTTATCTCGGTTACTGTTGCACCTAAAAGATTTTCTCTTATAAATCTGTCAATCTCCCATAATGGGACAAAATAATAAACAACCAATCCTAGGATTATGGTTGTTAATACTGATATTAAAATTGTTTTTAAATAATTCATACTTTAGAATCGTTAGTTATTGTTAAAATATTTTTGCTGTCCTTGTCAAATGGTCTACGTGGGTGGCTCCAAACGCCAGTATTATCATCCCAAATTAAAGGGTCTAATTCGTCCCAAGTCATAGAAGTGTCTTTATCTTCATTACTAAGGGCTAGAGTGTTCTTTGATTCTTTTGTAATAGTTAAAGCCATATTATCTATGTTCTATTGGAGCTATAGTCATTATTTTTTTCTTATCTTTTTCACGTCTTGAATAAAATGCAATCATTTCGTCGATACCCTCGTCAATTCTTTTTTCTAACAATGCCACTCTGTCTTTTTTATATGTAGAACAATATTCAACAGAAGCTAAATAAGCTAGTAAAACGTGGAAAGGTGATGCAATACCAGGCACGGATGTAGTATCAGTACCATCAGCATTAAACAAGTCTGCTGTTCGTTTAAATTGTACTTTAATACCGTCAGTTACAGTTACATCACTTGCACTTGGTGCTGGATATAATTTAATAGTATCACCAACTTTATCATAATAAATAGGTAAACCATCATCAGTTAAAAAGTCTTCTAATGGATAACTAAGCTGTGATTGGTCTACCGGTTGTATAATATTCCAATTACCATTAGCGTCTTTAATTTTAATATTCTCAATATCAAGAAAATCAACCGCAAAAGAGTATGAAGATTGAGTGTCTACTAAATCACCGGTCCCTACAGGCAAGTCAGTGTAGTTAGTGTCGTCCCATTGCCAAGTACCATCAGCATTTATTATCTTAGCTACTAACTGTTCTAAGGCTATATTAACATCTCTAGCTTTATCTTTTAACGGATATGACGTGGTAGTAGAGCTACATAAAAAATCTATTTTATGACAAATACTACTTTTATTTGTACTATCATTAAATTGCATAAATTTATATAATATTAATAAACGTATTTACCTAAAAAACGTAGGAACCAATATGACCTATTTTAATTTGTGGGTCACACCATATTTTAATACCCTCATTTCTTATTTGTCTACAGAACCAACTGTCTTCACCCATTTTAGTCATTCCAAAATCATAAGTTTCTGTATCATACCAGGGTTTTTTAATTTTATCGTAAATATTTGTTTTAACTAATGTGACACCGCCACCAACTGCTTTACATTCAAACAACTCTTTCGGTATATCACGTCTACCCATTAATCTATCTGCAACGCTTATTTTGTCATCATCAAAAAATTCCACTACTGGCATTAACGGGAATGCTCTTGAATTAGCTACTACACCAACAATATCTTTATTGTGTTTCAACAACTGATTAAGTGTACTAATCGGAAATATCATATCATCATCAGTACTTAATATATGCGTACATTTGTTTTTAATAGCTTGCATTGCTATATAAATTCTGTTCTCACTTATTGTATACCCTTGCGTAGCTATGATAATATGTTTTTCATATTTGCAGTCAAGCTCTAATAAAGATTTGACTGTTTGTGCTTTAACGCCTCTGTTAGTAGGCATCGCTATTGCTATTTTAATATCCATAATTTTCTATGTGTATAGATTTGGTTATTTATCAATAGTCGCTTATCTTATCCCCCCAACTATAAATTATTGAGGGAATGTAGAAGCAATCATTAAATAGACTACTACTCATTTAATCACGAAACGGTAATGTCAAACACCAATCCATCGTGTGCAGTAGGTACATTCAAGCCATAATCAACCCTAGAAATCATACCGACACCAGACTGTAGGTCTGGGTCTTCGGTAACTACTAATTGTCCGTAAGTTGATTTAAGGATTCCAATTTGCTGTATTTTCTTAACTCCGGCAAACAGATGCCCAGATGTATGAGAATTAGACACGTAATGGTCTACACCCATAAAATGATAACCTGATTTAATACCGTTTTTAAGAGCTTTGTCAGCTAAATTAAAACCATTAGCTTGTGCAAACTGTTCAAGGATTTCTAAGTCAGCATAACGCCAAACTATACAAATACCTTGCCTGTCTGCCAATTTCTGTCCGTTAGCTTCACCGATTTCACGCTTGATTCCCCTTATAATGTCATCAATATTAGTTGGGGCAACTGTAATGGTTCCGGCATCTCCACCAATAGAAGCATTAGTAAAGTTAGTCCAATTTCCGTGGTTTGCTAAAAATGCAGATTCAACGTGTTCGTTAATGACGTCACCTTGACGGCCAGCCATTTCCATTTGGTCAACTAAAGTACATTGAGCAAGGTCAGCTCTGTCAATAAAGACAGGTACTGGCTTATATGTGCTTACAGTAAGCTGGTCGTTAATTAAGGTGAAGTCTGAAAAGCCATAAGCTGTTCCACGAGTACCAGTTTGAATGGCAGGCTCGGAGGACATATACGGCATATTCATTGTACGAGTGTTTGAATATTTTACATTGCAAACTTCCTTCCAGTTGATTGGTGCGTCCAATCGTTCTTGCAGTTTAGTAGCCCATTCCTGGGGATATACTCCGCCCACGTTCGGGTCACTTCCTGCGGTCGTAAAAGTATTACTCACAATAAGTGTAAAACTTTCCAACTATGCAGATTTTGAAACAACAGATTGATTGGCAAATTGAGAACCCTGCTTATCCCTAGCAATTCTTGCGTTGAGTACATCTCGTCTGAGTTGTACTTGGTCAGTAGGTGGCATCTCTCCTTTGTCTATCCAGTAATCTACACTACCCTTGCCAGATGTAGGCGCACGCTTTGTGCTGGATGGTGTAGCATCCTTTGTTTTTTGCACTTCAAGTTGTTCGTTAATCTCTGCTAATAAAAATTTATTAGTAACGGCTTGCTCTAACGTTTTGCCAGAGTTTTCAGCTAAATAATCCTTAATCGCTTTCTGCGCAATATCACTATCTAACTTTTTTGTTGATAGATAAGCTAATTGCCCATAGTCGAAATCGTCTTTATTAGGTTTATTAGGTTTGCCGTCTGGCTTCTTTTTTTCGATTGGCTTAAAAGTTTCTGGGTCAATTAACCCCTTTTCAATAAGTTTTTTTCTATACTTTACTTTTGATTCAATCGCTTTTGAAAGATTCTTTTGATTGTTTGAGCTTATTTCCATTCTTTCTTCTGCCAAATTAGTAATTAAGTCAGCTTGTATTTCTACATCTAGTTCGTGTTTCTCAACAATCTCAGCCTTAACATCATCTAATGTTGGCTGTTCTTTGGCATCTGCCATATAGTTTCACGCTTTTAAGTAAACATCTGTTTAAGATAAAAGCAAATATTTAATTATTAATCGCTTGCTGTGTACTCGGTAATATATACAGTAAAATCATTTGCACTTGTACCACTATAATTTCTGCACCACATTAAGTCGGCTGTTTGTGTACCACCTAAGATTTCGGCACCGTCAGTTGCTTCATTAATAGCTACACCAGTCCCTGCGGTTATGGTTGTACTAGAAGCGGCTGTTGCTTCGTTATTTACAATAAGTGTATGTGTGCAAGAACCATTAACAGGTAAGAAATGAGTTAATGTGCTAGACGCTGGTAAGGTTAAAGTGTGTAAACCGTCTGCACCACCATCGCTACTATTATCATATTCAATCCTTTCATATCTAGTTATTTCTCTAGCAAGCAAGGTTGATGCTTCTAAGGATGATGTTGTGGCCATAGTCCTGTTATAACTTATTTCTTTTTGAAAAAAGTTTACATCCTGATAGATGTCACCCCCAGGAAATGCCCCAAAGGTCACTTCATTTGTAGCCCTATTCTGAATTTCTAGCATTTCATTGACTGTCATATTTATTGCAAATACTACACTTGCTGAAATAACCAAAGTCAAGGCTACTGTTAAAAATACTTTAAGTTTATTCATATTTTTTACTCTTAGATTTATTAGATTTGGGCTTTTCAGCCTCTGTTTCTCCGACCTTTGACTTTGATTCTTTTGCCTTTTCAGGCTCCTCTATGGATTTGTTACCATAGAGTTTCTCCTTTAAGGAGCTCATTCTTTTAATCATATTATTTTTATATATTAATTAATCCCACACAAGCGTCAATCCCATAAATTTGTCCATAAAATATTTTAATTAATTATCTTGCCGGATTTGATTCATCCTTTTTAGGAGGCTCAACATCCTTATATTTATCTAACTGTTGAAAACCTAGCTCTATTAGTCTGCAAGCCTGTGTGTTAGCTCTTAAATCTTGCCCTAGCATTTTATCAGTAATCCCTGGGTTAGTTTGAATAGCGTTTGATGCCCTGTTAAGTGCAAAATTCTTTAATGGGTCGCCTACTTCTTTGCCAGGTTTTAATATACCCTCGTTGTAAACAGGCGACAACAAAATCTTTTTAATTGCGTTGTAAGCAATCTTGTTGTTAGTAAACTTTCTAATTTCTAATTCTTCGGCTTCGTTAGTAATGTTCATATTTATTTGTTATTAATAGTTTTACTTTGCTCTGCTATCGGTGCAGTAACTCCTGTTGGGACTGGGGCTTGTGGTAGCTGTTCTTGTATTCTCCAAGCACCAAAGTTAATAGGCGATAGTCCTGAGCTTTCAAGTATCTGATTAAACAGCTTAGCCATTCTTGGGTCATCTAGTAATTGCGGTGCTGATGCTACCTGTCTAAAGATATTTACTAGCTTATCAACCTGCGCCGCCATTTTCTTTTGTTTACCAAGTATATTAATACCTATTGTTGAGGCTATCCCCTCAAACTCGCCTTTAAGTATTTCAATAAATTTCTTATTATCACCCATAAACTTTTCTTTCTGAGTTGCTTTAAATATCTCGTCATCTTCAGGGTTAGGTATCTCGCCATTTAATACTTGCTCTTTTCTTCGTTTGTTAATCTGGTTCTCTATTACCTTACGACCAACTTCTTCCATTTCATCAATGCTTAGCTCTGATAAAAACTTCTTGCCTTGAGTTATCTTTGTGATGATGTGCGGTATAATCCAATCCCTATAAATCTTTTCAACGTCCTTGGCAAATTGACCTCTATTAAAGTCGTGTTCTCCCTTGCCCTCGTTTACTACTAATTCCTGTAGTGCGAATGGTGTGCCGGATGAAGGACTTTCGCCCATTAATGGTTCATTAGCTGATGCTGTAGTTCTAGCTTGCTGTTCCCATTCTTGGGTATATCTTTCAAACAAACCTGCGTTTCTTGGGAATGTATCAATCTGTCTTACTGTCTTACCTTCTTCCGTCACCGTAATTTCGTTATTCTCCATTGAGCTAATCTTGTTGCGGTTGGCAAAGGCTTGGTCATCTGTTTGAAATAAGGTCTTAGCGGCACTATCTAATAGCTGTTTAAATCTAATCTGATTATAGTTAGTCCATACCTGGCTTTCTTCTAGTTCCTCAACTGCACCAAAACCTAAGGCTCTGCCGTTTATTTTATTTCTTAATGATAGTTTAAATGGACTTTCGTCTTCTTTGCCTTTAAAGAGAATAACGCCCTCTTTCTCTCCGGCACTACCGTCTTTTTTAGTATAAAAAGCTACTATTTGCATTTGAGTGGTGTATTTGCCACTATCGTCATCTTCTTTTAAAAACTTATTAGGCATATTGCCGTGTACCTCGTAGACTTCAATATACTTGCCAGGGGTCACATTCTTTCTTGTGCCATCCATTGTGTCCTTTTCTTCGGTTGATAGTACTATTAATTCTTCCAAAGATATGGTTGCACCATTGCTTGTCTTGCCCCATCCCATATCAGCCATTTCAAGTAATTGGTCAGGTGAGAAGAAATGTTTAATCCCTATCGGCCCGGACAGCATATCAGTTTGGTCACAAAATGCTAATGAAGATAATGGCACTAACTCAGGAACAGGCTGATTAATATTCTTTAATAGTCCGCCACCATAATCAATTCGTTCCATATTAAAGTCATCCCATAAGGTGTCTAGGTCATACTCTTTAACAAATACATCATCGTGATACTTTTTAATAAGGAATGATAAGTGTTGTTTGTCTTGGTTATCTATATATAAAAATACATCTTTAACATCAATATCTTCGGTCCGGTATAACAATTTAAGGATTGGTCTAACTATATTCTTTACTGGTTTATCGTCTTGGTTACCAGTTAATAATCTACCGTGCTTATAATAAAAGCCTGTCTTAATGTGGTTAGGCATACACCATTGCCAACCCATTAAATCTATTGGTTGTTTATAGTTTGTTTCTTCCTTCGTTATGTACTGAAAAATATCGTTTGAAATCATAGTTTTATAAATTAAAAAGCGCTACTTAACTTAGTAGTGCCTTTAAAGATATCAAGAACCGTTTAAAGAAAACTCGGATACCTTTAAGGGCATTACCAAATGTTTAAACAGTTTTTTATATATTGTTAAATTAAATCTTTACAAAGTTTTTCGTGTTTATCTCTAAACCTCATTAACTTTTTATATGCTTGTTTCTCCTTATCATAATCTATTAATGGCACATAAGGTTCTGCTGGGTTTTCTTTATCAAACTTATCTTGGCATTTATTACATCTAGTAACGAAATTGCCATACTCCCATTTAGAGCCAGCCCAAAACTTTTTACCACAATCACACTTAGAATATTCCTCTAAGTCATCATTAGCCCATCTTCTATCCCCTATTTTGTTAAACATAAACGGTTTTTTATTTAATTATTTAAGGAAAAGTTCGAAATTTTTTGCAAAAACTTCTTTATATATTGGATTGGTATCGTTAAACATTGACTTTAGTCTAGGTATATTCATTATCCTTTCGTAGTATCGCTTGCCCTCTGAAATCTTAATAAGCCCGGCTGTCTTAATGACTGTGGGCTTCTTTAGCTTTTTTAAAGCAGACAGTAAGGTTTTACCCTCTACTTCAAGTGTTTGGTCATTTATTTCTAATTTTACGTTATACATATTATCTCGCAGGATTTAATGGTTTTTTATCTATAAATAGCTCGTGGGGCAAGCTATTAATGTATTCTTCACGCCTTAATATAGCGTTTAATGATGTTATAGCATACCTTACAGCGTCTAGAGCGTGGTCGTTGCCTGGTTCTGGTTCTTTTATTATGTTTCCGTTTAAATCAGTCTTCCACATATAGCTTCTGTATTCCTTTATCATATTAGTGCTTCGCTTAGTCATTGCAACCTTTTGGGTTTGTACTTGGTCTATACTCCAATTTAAATAACTCTTTTTACCGCCATAGCTTACTTGTTGTTTCTTTGCACCTATAATATTAACACCATAACTTCTAATCTCATCAATGCTTTTAGGTTCAGCACTATCGGCTATTGTTAAACAGGGTTTAAGGTTCTTTATAATATCAGCCAAGTCTTTGTTGTGTAATCCTTTCTGATATGTAATCTCGTCCAAAATATATTCTCCATTAAAATAATATACTCCTACAATAGTGGCTGGGTCATTAGAATAACCAAAATCTAATCCATATCTCTCTAGCCTTGCTTCTGGTGGTACTTTATCAATAATACGCCAGTCTGTATATATCTTGCCTTCTAATTCGCCAAGCTCTCCTAGCCCATATACTTTCCACCAATTAATATTTCCTTTTCTTCTTTCTATTGAGTCAATTACTTCTTGGTCTAGTCCCTCGTTATCTTTATATGTAAGTATAAGAAAGTCTACTGCTTTCTCAAAAGCCGGATTATTAAGTATCTCGGTATAGAACCAAAATTCAAAGGTTGGATTCCAGTCTAGCCATACAGTCTTTTTAGTTCTTACTTCTAACTGTTCAAAGGTTTCTAATGGTATATTATTGGCTTCGTTAATAAATAATATATCACGCCTTGCACCCCTTACCTTGTGGGGCATATCTGCACTAAAGAACTCCATTCTACTTCCTGTTTCAAAGGTATATATAAAATCACTCTTATTCCAACGCTTATCGTCAAAATAGTTATGGTTCTGCATTATATTTAAAAAGTCCCTTATCGCTCCTCTTTTAAGGTGAGGCATAGATTCGCTAGTGACACTAATCATTTCATTATCTTCTCTTTGCGATAAATCAATTAACAGTTGTAATACGCCTATTGTCTTACTAGCGCTAGTACCACCAGCTATTCCTCTAATCTTCTTCTTTAGTTTTAACAACTTCATCAGAGCCGTTGTCGGGATGTATAGCATTGTTTATTCCAGTTAATAAAGGTATTGGCTTATTACCGCTAGTCACATCTATGTTGTCGCCAAATTCTTTTTTCCTTTTTCTTTTTAAATAATCCATTGCATTCTGATAATTCTTTAAATCATTGACTACTGTTCTTCTTGCCTTTAATACTGGCGATAATCTTAATTCTGCGAAACGGTTAACTAACTTAGGATTTTTATCTAGCCAATTATAGTATGTTGTTTTGCTAATATCAGTATAAAAACACGCTTCTTCAATAGTGCCATCGAGGGCAAATATCTCTTCTAGTTTTTTTACTTTTTCATCTGTCATTTCGGATGGTCTTCCGCCTTTATTTACTAACATACTTTTTATTATTTAATTAACTTAATAAAGAAATAATACTTAAATGCTTCCCACGTTTTATTCCTTAATAACATAAAACTTTGATAAAATCCTAGTCTAAAATAGTCTGGTATAAGTATTATATATTTATGTATGTATAATAATCTCATATTTTATAATATTTTTAATACCTTTCACACTCCTTATTATTGCAAATCATAACCCCTTTATAGTCTTCTACCAGTTGGGGTATAACTTTCGGTCTTTTTCCTTTAACTCCGCAGATTGGGCATCTGTCGTTAGTTCGCATAAATTTTCCTTTATCTTAACAAAGTTTTTAAATTCTTTTATTGATTTAAATTTATATTTGAATTTCATAGTAATTTTTCAAGTTTTACTACAAGTTCTTCAACTGCCTCATATCTTTCATCGTCTGTTATATATTTTTTGTCTGACAAGCAAGTCAATCTGCCTATCAAAATATGGATAATCTCGTGTTTAGCTATTTTTTTTAATTCATTTGCTTTTCTAAAATCATTAAGTTCATCATATTCTTCGTTTAACCAAATACTTACTACTCTTCCTCTAAGCTCTAACATTGACTTTGCCAAGCTGTCTATTCCACTCATTCCGCAAACTTTTATATCCCAGCCGGTTATTTTAAATTTATTAATCCAATAATTACATTCCTTAGTAAATAACTCTAATTGCTTTTTGTTTGTTTTCATTTATCTATTTTCATATAATAAAAGATTAAATACCGCCTTGCCGTTAAAACAAAAAAGTTAAAGATATTTTTACAATCTCCCCAACTCTAATTTAACGAGCAAGGAAGAATTTAATCTTCAATCACTCTTTGTATATTTCATCGTTTAGCATTCAAGAGGAGATTTATAAAATAACCTCAAGGATTATCTCCCCTTCTCAATTTAAGCGATTAGGCTTTTGAGCTTTTAATCCCTTGCTAACTATTAACTAATAACTAATCTTACTTATTATTATATACTCTATTCTATTTTATGTCAAGAGTAGAATCTTGGATAAGTCCCAGTCATCTCTATAAACTTTTTATTAAGCTCCCTACCGAATTTAATGGGGTCGTCATCAGCGTCTATACATTTAATTAAATTAATAAATGCTCTGTAAAGGTTTTCTGCTTTATTTTGGTGCATAAAATTATAATCCTTTAGAATTTTTAATATCTTTTAATAAATCTTTATCTATTACAAGATAACTTCCTTTACCAAGTTTATGTTTTTTTTTAATCTTTTTAATCTGTCTATATATATCACTACAAGTAATATTTTCAAGGTCTACTTTATTCATTTTATTTTTTTACCGCTTTCATTAACCTCTATTGTTATATCTTTAAAATATCTTACACTATTAGTACCTATACTTGTTTTATTATAATTCGGTGCACATCTATTACAATAATAAAAAAAAGTATCATTATAACAAAAAGAATTAATAATTTCAACTTTTTTCATTTTTGAAACGTTAGTTAAACATCCACATTCTCTGCATTCTTTATAATCTTTTAAATTTTTCATATATTTATTATACCCTATAAGGGGTTATTTAAATTCATCTAATTTATTTTTTAAATATAAAAATTCCATTTCCAAATCTAATTTTTGAGTAGTCCCAGCTTTTCTGTCTAAAAGTTCAATCCATTGTTCAGTCCTTATAGCTTTATAGCCTGGATATTTTCCCAAAATTTTATCTTTAAAATGAATATCGCTATGCGCACCATCTCTTCCTTTGTGATGATAATAACAAAGAGCAATACCATTATCAGGGTCATAACGTAAATGGGGGCAATGTCCTTTTGTTTTTACGTGATGCGGTTGTGTTGCTTCATTATTACAGCCATAATACTCACATTTATAACCAGCTTTTAAAAATACTATTTCACGCCAAAGTTTATGGCACTCTTTTTGCAATTTTTTCTTTCTATTCTTAAATTCATTTATATATTTAAGCTGTTCTTTCTTTGAAAAAGATTTTATTTTATTGCTATCCATTTTAAACTGCTAATAATTCTACTTTATTTTGACAAAATCCTTTTTCTCTTAATTGTTTTAATACTTCTATGTTTTCCTTTAAAATACCCTGTCTGCCCTCTTTTTTTCTACAAATAGAACAGAATCTTTGTGTATTACCAATCTGTTCACCGCAATATTGACATAAAACAATCCAACCACTTTGAGGCACTATATTTGGTTTTCCTAATTTTTGTTTAACTGGTGTATAAGTAATTTCATTTTCCATAAATTTTATTTATTGTTTAAATATTTTAAACATTTATTAAGCTCTATGATTATTTTGTTATATTTAGATATTTCCTTTTTAATCAACCTTATCTCTGTCTTTTTGTCTTCGGCTGTTATATCTTTGTATATTTTCATATATTATTTATATTCTTCACAAATTATTTTAGCTACCTTAATAACTGCTTGCCGATAAGGCTCATCTAAGTCCTGTACTTCTTTTGTCAATTCATTAAACGGTATTAATGACCTATGTTTTGGTTGCGAAATGTTTTGCCAGATAGACCAAGCATCGTGTATATGTTCATTGGTACAATTTACTCCTACTATAAAAACTAATAATCCATACACGTCTAATAAATCTTCGTAATCTGTCCCTTCCATTTTTAATTCTTTTTCAAGTAAATCCCTTACTTTGTTTACGTAATTCATAAATTTTATATTAATAATTAATTAACGTGACACCCCATTTTTACTTTATATTATTTATAATATTCAAGCCTAACCGCCAATAAAAGGCGGAAAGGTCTGAAAACTATCCAGCTCCT
>Ga0222658_1001147_pt1 | contig 12198 bp, 15 predicted proteins | sample AntAcemetagen476_FD_179830 | JGI IMG/M metagenome (GOLD analysis project Ga0222658, IMG submission 179830) | Saline water microbial communities from Ace Lake, Antarctica - #476 | ecosystem: Environmental > Aquatic > Non-marine Saline and Alkaline > Saline | place: Antarctica: Ace Lake... | reverse complement strand
TTCGTGAATTGTATTGCATATTTTACATGCTCTTGATTTTACCATTTTATTTTTGTTTATATTTTAAATTTCCTATTAGATATGGAATCTTTCCAAGTGTAAAAACAGTCATGCATCCTAATCCAATAACTCCTAAATATAGTCCAACATTTGCCCCCCTTAATGAGGGATTTTCCTTAAATAATCCATAACTCGCTAATCCAGTCCCTATCATTGCTAATCCTAATCCTACTTTCATACCCAAATCTAGTGTATTTTCTAAATTAAATTTTACCATTTTATTTTTTCTTTCCTCCTTTAGCCTTTCCTTTCACAGATTTGGTAGCTCTTTCTTCGGCTTTCATTGCCTTCTCTGTATCTTTTTTCTTCTGTAAAGAATCTTCTTTAATCCACTCTAATTTCCCTAATCCAGATTGTCTCATTGTTAGACCGATCTTTGGATCATCACCTTTATGAGAGATAGCTACAATTCTTGCAAGGCACATATCCCCAGATTTTAGGGCTCTTTTTGAGGTCTTTCCTGAAAGAGTATTTGATTTGCTGAAAGAAACATAATCATCCATTGTCTGACTTATATGAATCATTCCTTGCATGAATCCCATATTTATGAATGCACCAAAACTAGTTATTTCTGAGATTGTTCCGTAAACTATCTCTTGAAGTTCTGGTTTCCAGATTAAAAGTTTGAATTTTGATTTATAATAAGTTGCTCCATCTCCAGGAATTATTATCCCTTCTCCGACGCTTAAAACATCTATAACTGCTACAGCCTTTCCTAATTCCTTATCGTAATAGTCCTTGTAAGTTTCGTGAAGCTGATTTTCAACAGCCTCCTGAGTTGGCATTCCGAATAGTTTTGGATCAACTCTTACATGGTCTTCAACTTCTGATATATAGAACATGAAAAAAGTAGTTAAAATTGGTTTTTAAAAGTTGCTGTCAGAACTTTTAACTCTTTAAGACATAAATTGAACAGATTATAATAGAGTTAAAGAATTTCCAACTTTTTCTTGTTTCTTATAATTAGCTTGGAATTCTTAATATTTCTTTTTATTTCTCTATCTAGAGTTGCTATAATTGTATCCGGATTTTTCTTGGCATAATTAACTATAGCATTATCTGTGTTCTTACCATTAAAATCCTTTATTTTTGGCTTATTCAACTTAATTAACTTTAGAGCTATATTTGATTCTGATTTTAATTTTGAATTTTCAAGACCTTTTATCTCGTTGATAACTTGTTCTGGAATAATTATTTCATAACCTGAAAGTTCTTCGAATAAATCTATTTTATTTCTTATTGCAGTTAAAATAAAACTTGTGTCTAATACTATGTATTTCATAATTTAATTAATACATTAAGGTTTAAATAATCTTTTTTCTTGTTTAATTTATGCAAGAGGTAGATAATATTATTAGTATTTTAAAAGAAACAAGAAATGCAATTAAAAATAAAGATGTTATTTCTCTTAGAAGTTTGAGTGATCAGACAATACATACTGCTACTGTTAGTCAGGATCCAGATAATATTGCAATAGCGGTTATTGTTTATACTCTTGGGAAGATTATTGAAAAAGGAAAAAATGGAGAGAGAGAAAAGTGTGATGAAATCTGTAGAAAAATTTTAATAGATATAGAAAAACTTATTGCCTCTTTAAAAATTAATAATCCTAAAATAATTAGAAATAATTTAAACTCTATGAGAAAACATCTCGAAGGAAATTCTGGAATTTTCAAAAAATATATTCAGGATGTTTTTAGAAAGGCTTCTATAAATAAAGCCTCAAAAATATATGAACACGGAATTTCTATGGAAACAACTGCATCTCTACTTGGAATTACTATGTTTGATTTAGCTTCTTATTCCGGACAAAAAAATATAAGTTTTAGTGGAAAAGGTGATAAAACAATATCAACAAAAGAGAGAATTAAAATTGCAATGGATATGTTTAAATGAAAGCTATAATATTTGATTCTGGAACTTTAATCAGTTTAAGTATGACTGGACTTATTGATGAGCTTAGAGATTTAAAAAAGATATTTAATGGACATTTTTTAATTACTAAAGATGTAAAAAGAGAAGTAATCGATAAACCATTAACAATAAAACGATTTGAGCTTGAGGCATTAAGAGTAAAACAACTTTTAGATGAAAAAATATTAGAGATGCCTGATTCTTTGAAGATTGATAATAATTTTCTTTCTGAAAAAACTAAAGAAATTATGAATATAGCAAATAGCACCTTCCTTGGAAGAGGAAAAGAAATTCATATAATTGACTCAGGAGAGGCTTCGTGTTTAGCATTGAGTAAAATTCTTACGGATAAAAAAATAGAAAATGTTATTGCGGTTGATGAGAGAACAACGCGATTTCTTGGAGAAAAACCAGAGGGAATAAAAAAACTTATGGGGAAAAAACTTCATACAGATGTTACTTCTAAAAAAGATAATTATAAATTTTTTAAGGAATTTAAATTTATTAGATCAACAGAGTTGATGTATGTAGCTTATAAAAAAGGACTTATCGATATAAAAGATAATGGATTGGTTTTGGATGCTATACTTTATGCGTTAATGTTTAAGGGATGTGCTATAAGTGGGGATGAAATTAGAGAAATTAAATCTCTTAAATAAAATTATTTAGAATAATGTTCTCTTAATTCTCTTGCGGTTAAAACTGGGTCTACAGGAATAACTCTTGATCCAAAATATGCTTCTAATCCTCCAAACTTATTCTTATTTCTTGGAGTTATGTGAAAATGCAATCGATAAGGAATTCCATCTCCGTGAAAATCCTGTTGATGAATTACAAAATTAAAATCGGTAACTCCTCTTTTTTCTCTCAAGGCGTGAAATGCTCCCAATACACTCCCTACCATAATTCTTTCTTCATCTTTTGAAATTGGAGAGTTTTTTCCAGTAAGATCAACAACATTTCTAATTTTTCTTTTTGGAATTATATCTACCTGATCAGGGAAATGCGGAGCAAATGGGGCACAAATAAATACAACATCATTTTCAAATATAAAATACGGGCTATCTCGCATATTGTCAATGTATTCTACAAAAGGGTCCTTGTTTGTTTTTTGAAAGGTATACTCTGTAGCTATCATTTCTATATCATCTAAACCCCAGGTATCCATAATTGGTTTGTTAATTGAGTGAGAGTGTGGGTGAGTTTGTGAAGCTCCTGCTTCTTTTCCAAAATTAATAAAACTCCACATGCCCCGATTTCCTTTATCCATCATTATTTTTCCAAGATCACAAGCACTAAAAAAGAAACTCTCTAAATCACACTCATTTAAATCTCGTATATCTTGATAGTGATCTCCAAAAACAGTTATAAAATGATTTTCTCCAAAAGAAAAAAGATTAGGAAAGCTCACAACTCTCTGTCCAGAATGAGTTCTTAAATCATCATGATAAATTTTTGGATTAGGTGTCTGATTTTCAAGTTTTGGCATACAGAAAGAACACCCTTCCGGATTTGTTGGGGGAGAATCTATATAACTCATTGCTTCCGGACGATGCATTCTAACTTCTGAAAGATGAGAGGTTTGTGGGTGTATTGGGGCATCACTAAACAAGGGCTCTATTCTAACTCTTATTTTTGATGAGACCTGAACATTAGAGCCATTTTGTTTTATATCTATTATTCCCTCATCTACAAGATGTTTAAATCCGCTTTTTTTATCTTCTCCAGTTATTATATCTTTTTCTGGTTGCAAAAGGGTTTGATAAAATTCATTTTGTATAGAAAACACGCTTTCTTGAATTTCCTCACATCTTTGAAAGTAGTCTTTATCCATATCTGATTTTTGGCAATTAACAAACTATTTAAAGATTATTATATCAAAACAAATATGGGTGCGTAGTTCATCGTTAGAATATCCGCCTCCAGAGCAAAAGTAAGTTAATGACTTAAATTGTTGAGAAAGCGGAAGAGGGGGGTTAGATTCCCTCCGTGCCCATTTTAAATATTTTTTATCTTTCCAAACTCGTAAACATCGTCTTTTCCAACAATAAATATACTAAATTCTTTTAGGTTCTTCTTTGGAATTATTGAAAAATAATCTTCATAGTCTTCAAGATTATTTACTGGAGAGCCTTCAATTGTTGAAAGAAAACTCGGAAGAATTATAATCTCTTTTCCTTTAAAATTTCCAATAAGAAAGCATTTGTACCTTTCTTTTTTTATTCCTTGCTTATCTGAAAGTATTATTGAGGGGTGTAGGTGTCCAAGAATTAGGGTTTTTATCTTTTTATCAAGGATTTCTGGAAAGTTTTTATCCCCATGTATAAATGCTATGCTCTCTTCTATGTGATAATCCACCAGCTTTTTATTAAATGAATAGTCAATTGTATCATGGTTTCCTTTTATAAAAATTATATTCTTTTCTTCAAAATTCTGTTTTAGAAAATCATAAATCTCATTAAAGTAATTTTTTTCTTTCCATTCATAAGCAAAAGAGTGTTTTATATCTCCTAAAAATATTATTTTATCTAATTTTTCTTTATCTTTCTTTATCTTTTTGAAGATTTCTTCGAGTTCTTCAGTAATTTCTTTTATCTGGTTTTCTGGAAGCAAAACTCCTGATTGTTGAATCATATAATCATATCCTAGATGTAAATCTCCAACTATCAAAATCCCTTTTTCAGGAAGATAAAATGTATTTGAGATGAATTTGTAAATCATTTTACTTTCTTCAAATGCTCTTCATGCATCCTTTTTAGAAATTCTTGTTTGTCTTCTATTCTGATTAAATCAGTGTGTCCTTGGATAATTAGATTCAACGCAAAAGGACTTGGTATGGATGTATCTTTTATTTTAATTTTAATTTTATTTTGTTCAATCCAAGATAAAACTAGTTTTGCGCTTTCGATATCCATTAAATCTTCTAAAACTTCTCTACGAGCTTCTCTTAAAACTGGAAATTCTGAAGTTAGTTTCTTTACTGCATGAATAAGAAAATGAGATTTCATTTGCTGTTTTCCTACTGTCTTACTTCTTCCCTTGTAATTTTTTAAAATCATAAGAGAACGAGTGGCACAGTGTCTAAACCTTCTTGCTAATACATCTGTTTTTTCTATTGCTTCTTTAAGAATTTCCTCAAGATTATCCTTATTAATAAATTGAAGAGCTTTTTCAATTTTCATCTTTTCTCCAGCAAGATAAAACCCGTTATCATTAATTCCCATCTGAATATCTCTTCCTCCGGCACGCGCAAGAAGAAAGGCCAATGCACGAGAGAGAACATCGTTGACTCTTCTTCCATACATACTATGAAAAAGAAGGTAATTTTTTTCAGATTTATATCTCTCAATAATAAGGGTTTTTGAATCCGGAATTTCTAAAAAATCATTTTGCTCTTTAAAATAATTATAAATCCCTTCTGCAGTTGAATTGCTTTCCTTATCAAGATATAAATGTTCAGAAATAAATTTTAGAATTCCTTCTTTTTTTTCTTTAGAATTTAACCTTTCTTTCATAAGAGTTCTAAATCTATTTATCTCTAATGCAGAGTCAAAAGAAATAGGAAGCATCTCAGAAAACCAGGAAGGAATTGTTGGCTGTCTTTCTACTGTTGCCCTTACGTAAAGATTCATTCCTTTTGTATATAAATAAATATATTTTCTTCCCCCCAAAACAAATACATCTCCTTTTTTCATTCGTTCTAAAAATCCTTCATCTATTGCTCCCACAATCTCTCCAGAAGGAGCTATTTTTACTGCTACAAAAGACTCGTCTGGTATTGTTCCTATATTTGTTAAATATAGAACTCTGGCAAGCATTCCTCTTTTCCCTATCTCTTTTGTTTCTTTATTATACCAGATTTTTCCATAAACATAATTTTTTTCTAAAGCATACTCTCCAGATAGATAACTAATAACATCAAGAAAATCATTTCTTGTTAAATTTTGATAACAGTAACTTCTTCTTATTAAAGAAAACATCTCTTCTATGTTCCAAATCTTGTAAATAGCCATTCCATAAATTTGTTGACTTAATACATCTAGAGCATTTTTTGGAAAATTTATCTTGTTTATCTTTCTTTCAATCATCTCTTTCTGAATTACAGAGCATTCAACTAAATCATCTCTGTCCATTACAATAAATCTTCCCTTTGCTGTCTCGTGTAGTTTGTGTCCGGCTCTTCCAAGACGTTGTAGTGCTCTAGCAGAACTTTTTGGAGAGCCAATCATAATTACCAAATCTATAAAACCAATATCAATTCCGAGCTCTAAACTTGTGGAACAAACCACAACCTTTAATTTACCATTTCTAAGATCTTCTTCAATTTGAAAACGATGATCCTTACTTAAAGAGGAATGATGTGCAGCTATATTATCTTCTCCGTATTCAGTTGGAAATTTTTCTTTTAAATGATTGACAACACGCTCGGTTGCCGAACGAGTATTTGTAAAAATAAGGGTTGTTTTATGTTCTTTTATTAAATTGTCAAGAAGAGAGTACATTCCAAAATTTAAGTTAGTGTCATTAATCAAATCATTTACAGGAGTTAAAACTTTTATCTCTACTTTTTTAATTAGTGGAACTTTGGCTATGTATACCTCTCTCTCATCACTAATACCTGTAAGATATCTTGCCACCTCTTCTAAAGGTTCTATTGTGGCAGAAAGTCCTATCTTTGAAGGATATATTCTGCTTACCTCGTTAAGTCTTTCTAATGTAAGACTAAGATAGGTTCCTCTTTTATTGTCTAGGGCGTGTATCTCATCAACAACACAGAATTCTAATTCCCTTAAGTTTTCTACAAATTTTTTTGTTGTCAGAATTATTGCAAGAGTCTCTGGAGTTGTAATTAATATATGAGGAGATTTTCTCGCCATTTTTGCTCGTTCGCTTTGAGTTGTATCTCCGGTTCTTAGTGCAACTCTAATTGGTTGTAATTTAATGTTCTTTTCTTTTGCCAAGGCCTGTATCTCTTCAAGAGGCTCTAAAAGATTTTTATGAATATCATTACTTAGAGCTTTTAACGGGCTTGTATATAATGCATAAATTTTGTCATCTAACTGATTTTTCTCTGATTGTATAACTAAATAGTTGAGTATTGATAAGAATGCAGTAAGAGTTTTAGTTCCCCCAGTTGGAGCGGATATGAGAATATCCTTTCTTTCCCAAATGTTAAGAACTCCGTATTTTTGAGTTATTGAAAGATCTTTAAATTTTGAAAAAAACCACTCTCTAACAAGAGGATGCAGAATCTTTTTTACATCCTCTGACGTTCTCTCTTTGGCTTCATGAATTTTTGTCATGTTAAAAGAAAAATTTAATTTAGAATATATATTTTGTAGAAGATAGCTTTATTAAATTATCTATAGGAAGGTATTTAATATAAATTTAAAATTACTTCTTATGAATAAGGAATTAGAAGAACAAAGAAAAAAAGAAAATAGCCTGAAGCTTTCTATTAAAGAGGGAAGTGCCTCGGCATTTATGTCTGGTGCAGGAGAGTCTTATGTTGTTCCGTATGCGCTTTCTCTAAATGCTAACAACATTCAGATTGGTTTTTTATCTAGTTTTGTAAGTTTATTTGGAGCGTTTTCACAAATAATTGGAAGTAAATTTCTGTATTATTTTGATAGAAAAAAACTTGTTTTATTCTCAGTATTTATGCAAGCAACCATGTGGCTCGCGCTTTTGGGAATAGGATTTTTAGCATGGAAAGGGATTATTAACGGGGTTGCTGCTACTGCTCTTGTAATTATCTACACACTTTATGCAATAGCTGGAAATATTGGAGGACCCTCTTGGTTTTCATGGATGGGGGATTTAGTTCCTGAAAAAAAACGGGGAGAGTATTTTTCTAAGAGAAATAAAATTGTTGGAGTTATTGCTTTAAGTGTGACTCTTATGTCTGCATTTGTTTTAGATTATTATAAATCTAAAGGAATTTTATTTATAGGATTTGTAATATTATTTGTAATTGCCTCAATCGGAAGATATTTTTCTGGAATCTTTCTCACTCAGCACTATCATCCTAAATACGAGATGAATAAAGAATCTTATTTTGGTTTTTTACAGTTTGTTAAAAAATCTCCAAAAAATAACTTTGGAAAATTTGTAATCTATATTTCTTTAATAAATCTTACAACAAATTTTGCAGCTCCGTTTTTTGCAGTTTATATGTTAAGAGATTTAGGTTATAGTTACACGACTTTTGTTATAGTGAGTATGTCTGCTTCTCTTTTTACTATCTTAAGTATGTCTTCTCTTGGGAAGATAGGAGATAAATATGGAAATAAAATGCTTCTTACAATCGGAAGTATAATTATTCCCTTTGCTCCATTTCTATGGGTTTTTTCTGGAAATCCGGTTTATTTAATTTTAACCGCTCAGTTATTGGCAGGTGTCGGATGGGCCGCATTTAATCTTGCCTCTTCAAATTTTATTTATGATGCAGTTACTCCTCAAAGAAGAGCGCTTTGTGTCTCTTATTTTAGTATGATGAATGGTATTGGAATATTTATTGGGGCATCTTTAGGTGGATTATTTGCACAGTATGTTCATATTGGATTTATGAATATTTTTCTATTGATATTTGTTATTTCTTCTCTAGCAAGAGGATTAATTGTCTTACTTTTGCTTCATAGAATTAAGGAAGTTAAAGAGGTTTCTAGTTTCAAATATAGAGATACACTAAATTTTATTTCTATTGGAACTCCTCGTCCATTTTATGGAAGGTTTAGAGGAGTTTCATCTATTATAACTCTCTTTAATGGGAAAAAGAATAAATCTGATACTAATTAGTGATACATAAGATTTATAAATAGGTATGAATATTAGTTCATATGACATCTGATACATACCATATGTTTTTTAGAAACTTATCAAATAAACTTAAAATTGATATTATTTGTGCGTTAAAGAAAAAAGATAAGAGTGTTAATGAAATTGTTGAAGAAGTTGGGGCTGAACAAAGTAAGGTATCTCATGCTTTAGCTTCTCTAAGATGTTGTAGTATTGTTAAGATGAAACAAAAAGGAAAACAGAGAATATATTGTCTGAGTAAGGAAACTATTGTTCCTTTGCTTAAATTAATTGATAAACACGAAACTAAATTTTGTAAATTTTGTATGAGAAAGAGATTTAAATAAAAATAAGATGAAACAAATATATTTAGATAATGCAGCAACAACACCTGTAGATGAGAGAGTTTTGAAAGCAATGCTCCCATATTTTTCTAATAATTTTGGAAATGCCTCCTCTCAACATCAGGTTGGACAGGAAGCAAAAAACGCATTAGAAAAAAGTAGGAAGATAATTGCAAAATCTATTAATGCAAAAACTTCATATATAATTTTCACTTCTGGAGGGACTGAATCAAATAACCTTGTTTTTAAGGGTTTATTTTTTTCAAATAAAGATTCAGGGAAAAACCACATTATTACTACAAAAATAGAACATGATTGTGTTTTAAACTCGTGTAAATGGCTTGAAACACAAGGAGCAAAAGTAACCTATCTTAATGTTGACTCAGATGGTTTTGTTAATTTGGAAGAGTTGAAAAAAGAAATTACTGATAAAACTATTGTTGTTTCTATAATTCATGGAAATAATGAGATAGGGACAATTCAGGATTTAGAAGCTATCGGAAAAATATGTAAAGAGAAAGAAGTTTTATTTCATACTGATGCCTGTCAGAGTTATACTAAAGTAGATTTAGATGTAAAAAAAATGAATTTAGATTTAGTTACATTAAACTCTCATAAAATTCACGGCCCAAAAGGTGTTGGAGCTCTATATATAAAAGAAGAAATAAAAATAACTCCATTAATGCACGGAGGAGGACATGAAAAGAAATTACGAAGTGGGACAGAAAATATTTCAGGAATTGTTGGTTTTGCTGCTGCAGTAAATATTGCAAACAAAAAAGATTTAGAAAAAATGACTAGATTGAGAGATAGGCTTATCGAAGGGATATTAAAAATAGATAATACTCAGTTGAATGGCTCTTTAAATAAAAGACTTGGCAATAATGTTAATGTTTCTTTTATGAATATTGAGGGGGAGTCTATTGGTGGATATTTAGAACAAGAAGGGATTTATACATCAACTGGAAGTGCGTGTCAGTCACACTCTCTTGATTCAAGCCATGTTTTGAAAGCTCTTGGATTATCTCCTGTTGAATCTAATAGCTCTTTAAGAATTAGTTTAAGCAAATTTACTACAGAGGAAGATATTGATTATGTTTTAGAAAAATTAAATAAAATTGTTGGAAAACTAAGAAGGCTTAGTCCTTTAGTGAGGTAATTATAATGAAAAAAATAACAAAAAAAACAAAATTGAATGAAATCGTGCAAGGAAATCCGGATGCAGTAGAAGTATTGTTTGAAGCTGGATTGGGCTGTGTAGGGTGTCCTATGGCGCAACAGGAGACTCTGGAGGAAGGATGCAAGGCTCACGGAATGAACGATAAGGATGTTGAGAAGATAATTAAAAAATTGAATAATAAATAAGATGGCTATGCAATATTCAAAAAAGTTAATGAAGCACTTCAAGAATCCTAAACATGTAAAGAGATTGAAAAATCCTGATGCAGTTGGAGAGGTTGGAAATATGAAATGTGGAGACATTATGCATTTAGAATTAAAAATTAAAAAAGATAAATCTGGGAATGAGAAAATAAGTGAGATTGGATTTCAAACTTTTGGATGTCCGGCTGCGGTTGCAAGTTCGGATGTTATTTGTGAGATTGCGAAAGGGAAAACTTTAAAAGATGCAAAGAAAATAAATAAAAGTGATATTGTAAAAAATCTTGGAGGAATGCCTCCAATAAAAGTTCATTGCTCAATTCTTGGAATTGAGGCTTTGAAAAAAGCAATAGAAAATTATGAAGCTAAAGAAAATAAGGGAAACAAAGATAATGGAAAATAAAAATGTAGGATATCTTGTTTTAGGAATTGCGATTGTAATGACTATTATGATTTTTTTATTTAATAGTGTAATAAAAGATAATATTGGACTTACATGTACACACGGACCAACTTGTGAAATGTATTCCAGTCTAAATGTTCAAACCTGGATTAGTTATCTTATTGTTCTTATCGTATTTGTTATAGGATTTATACTTTTGTTTTCAAAACCAAAAGAAAGAATAGTTGTCCAAAAAATTAAAGTTAGGGAAAAAAGAAAAAAGCTTAATCTTGATGGGCTTGATAAAAAAGAAAAAGAACTTGTAGGATTACTTCAATCTGAAAATGGAGGAATGTTCCAAGCAGACTTAATGGAAAAAATAGGAATAGGGAAAGTTGGAATGACTCGTCTTTTAGATAAACTGGAAGCAAAACAAATTGTTGAAAGGAAAAGACGTGGAATGAATAATTTTGTTGTTCTTAAGAATGAAAACTAATATTAAAATAATTACTAGCTTCTTTATTTAATTATATATTTTTTTATTAAGATTGCTGTTAATATCCCTGTAATAGATAATTGAACTAAAGGACTTAATCCTATTCCAAGGATTGTCGGCATAATTGATCTATAGGCCCATCTTCCCAAATTTAAATTAATAATCTCTATAGTTGTTGCAGTAATTAGTCCAAATAAAATAATTAGAAGGTAATCTAAACTTGAGGGTTTCTTTATCCATTTAATAGATTTATGGACCAATGAAATTATAATAAAAAATACTAAAATTATTAATGCATCTGATAAACTTGCGAGAATTAAGTGAGGAACTTTTGTAATTCCAGAAGAATCAATATAAAGTTGGTAGTGTAAGAATTCCCAAATTAAGTTGAATATTAATGCGATTAGAATTACTAACAAAAATAGTTTAAATTTCTTCATCGACGATAAAATAGATTAAAGTTTAAAAATGTTCTTATGAAACTAGTTTCTCCAAAGCGATTATAATACACCTTTTGATGGGTTTGTTATGAAAAAAAGTTTTAACATTGAAGGAATGACTTGTAATTCTTGTGCTCGAAGAATTGAAGGAGCATTTGAAGATAAAGGAATTAAGGCTTCCGCAAGTTTTTCGAATGAAAATGTAGATGTCGAATTTGATTCAGATAAATTCTCTGAAAAAGAAATAATAGAGATAATAGAAAAGGAAGGTTATAAGATAAAAGAGAATAAAGAAAATAAACTAAAAAAAACTGATTCAAATTATATTGGATGGGTGGTATTAATTGCAAGCTTTGCATTGCTATTATATGTTGGATATAAGAT
>Ga0222658_1001145_pt1 | contig 12219 bp, 15 predicted proteins | sample AntAcemetagen476_FD_179830 | JGI IMG/M metagenome (GOLD analysis project Ga0222658, IMG submission 179830) | Saline water microbial communities from Ace Lake, Antarctica - #476 | ecosystem: Environmental > Aquatic > Non-marine Saline and Alkaline > Saline | place: Antarctica: Ace Lake... | reverse complement strand
CAATATTGTTCATTCCAGCTGACCACGTAACTGCTAGGGCAGTTGCTGCAAAAACCATTATTCCAGCTACCCATTTTAATTTAGTGTTAGCTAAGAATCCAGTTGTTATTTCTCCTCCGCTTACAAATCCCCAAAGTAGCAAGCCTACAAAAACTATTATTATTGAAACGGTTAAAAATAAAACCATATTTGTTACAATCATTTTTGGAGCTATTGCTCCTACAAATATTGCTGCAAGAACTGCTGCGGTCATTGCGTTAAGTTGAGATTTTCCGTCTCCAAGTATTTTTGTTTTTTCTAAAACTGCGAATGATACAAACCATACTAATAGGAATGGTAGAATGAATTGGGTTAAAAGCCAATGTTGAACTATTGTTGTTTCTGCGATTTTATTACCTCTTTATTATATCAAATCTTCTGGCATTTCTTCCATCTCTGGTTCTTGACTCGGAAGAGTAGCCTGATTTATTATAAAAATATCTCCAATTGCTTTTACGAATTGATGTGGTATTATTACTCCTTTTGCTCCGCCGATTAGTGACATGATGCTTCCAGTTATTTTTATTTTCCATCCATCAATTTTGTTATCTCGTAAGTTAACTTCTTCAATTTCTCCAAAAAAATCTCCTGCGTCGGTATATACTTTCGTTCCTAGTACGTCTGTTATTTTTTGTATGTTCATAGTATTTGTATGAGCAAATGATTTATAAACATTTCGTCATGCAGGGTATACTTTAAAAAATATTTTTATTATTTTTATTATTTTTATTTTCATTAGATTTATAAAAAATCTTTTCGTGTGTTTTTTATGTTTAATCAAAAAGAGATGGTTTCGATTGTTTTGAGTTCTGTTTTCTTAGGATTTGCTTTAAGTTTTTGGTATTTTTTGTCAGCGGCTTCCGGGGTTGTTGATGAACGAAGTTATATTGTTATTTTTTTAATTATGCTTGTTTCTGTTTTTTTTGTGCTTTTTGTAAATTCGTGCGCTAAGAAAATTGCGGCCTATTATTTTAATTCGGATATAAATATAAGACTTTGGGAGATTAAGCGTTGGGGGTATAAACCTGTGCATTATTTTGGGAATCCTCTTTCTGCCGGAATTGTTTTGCCACTTATGACTTCTTTTATTAGTGTTGGTTATTTTGTTTGGTTTGCGCCTCTGGTTTTTGATATTAAGGAAAATAAAAGTAGGGTTGCAAAAAAGCATGGAGCGAATAATTTTTATTTTATGAATGAATCGCATGTTGGTCTTATTGCGGCTTTTGGTCTTTTGGCTAATTTGTTTTTTGCGTATTTGGGTTATTTGGTTGGGTTTTATGAATTTTCTAGGCTAAATTTGTATTTTGCTATTTTTAATATACTTCCTTTTTCGGATTTGGATGGGACTAAAATTATTTTTGGAAATAGAGTGTTGTGGATTATAATGTTTGTTCTTTCGTTGATTGGAGTTTTATTGGCATTAGTTGCTATTTAGGTTTTGTTTGTAAAATATAACAACAATTTTAAAGTAAGAATTTTTAGTTCTTTTATGAAAAAGATGTTTGATATTTTGAAAGGGAAGACTTGTGTTTCGGTTTTAGCTATAGTTTCTTTACTTGGAGGAGTTTTGTTTTTGGAGGGATCTTTTACTGGAAGTGTTGTGTTAGATGACGTTGTTTTTAATCCTATTTCTTTTTTTGGAGCTGGGCTTTTGGTGTGTTTTGTAATTCTTGCTGTTTATGTTATTGGGAAGAGGTAGTTTTATATGGAATTTTTGGAAGGAATTGAACCTAGGTGTTATCAGAAGGCTATTTTTGAGACATGTGTAGAAAAGAATTGTTTAGTCGTGCTTCCTACTGGGCTTGGTAAAACTCTTATTGCTTTGATTTTGACCATTGAGAGAATGAAAAGATTTCCTGGTGAGAAGGTTTTGTTTTTGGCTCCCACTAAGCCTCTTTGTGAACAGCATATGAATTATTTTCAAAAGCATTTGCCAGAGCTTTTTTGTGATATGCAGCTTTTCACTGGTTCGGTTAATTCTGAGAAAAGAAAAAAAATATTTAAGACGGCAGATTTGATTTTTTCTACGCCTCAATGTATTGCGAATGACTTGAAGAAAGAATTTTATAAGTTAGATGAAGTTTGTTTGTTAATTGAGGATGAAGCGCATAGATGTGTAAAAAATTATGATTATAATTATGTTGCAAAAAGATATAAATGTCAACGGGATGTTGATGAAAGAATCGTTGGTTTGACTGCTAGTCCTGGGAGTGAGAAAAAGAAAGTAATGGATATTTGTAAGAATCTTTTTATTGAGGCGATTGAAGTTAGGACTCGTGATAGTGAGGATGTTAAGGGGTATTTGCAAGAGTTGACTTTTCAGAAAGAGGAAGTTCTTTTTCCTCCGCAGCTTTTGGAAGTTAAGAAGATTTTGGAGAAGATTTATTTTTTGTATGTTGATGAATTGAAAACTCGTCGTGTTCTTTATGGTCCTGTTAGTAAGGTTGCATTGATAAAATTGCAGCAAAGACTTATGGCTAGTTTGAAGCGTGGGAATAAAAATTTTAACGAAATGCTTGCGGTTAGTGCTTGTGCTCAGGCGATTAAAATTAGTCATGCTATTGATTTAGTTGAGACTCAGACGGTTGAGGGAGTTCAGATTTATTTGAAGAAGTTGTTTAGTGAAGCGTCGAGTCATAAAAGTAAGGGAGTTGTTAGGTTGGTTAAAAAGCCGGAGTTTAATTTGGCATATAGTATGGTTTGTGAGATTTTGGCGAATGGCGAAGAGCATCCGAAACTTTCAAAACTTGATGAGATTATTGAAGAAGAATCAATTAAGAATCCTAATTTTAAGGTTATTGTTTTTACTCAATTTAGAGATACGGCTTCGGTTATTGAAAATAATTTGAGTAAGATTGATGGAGTTCGAGCGAAAGTTTTTGTTGGGCAGGCTAAAAAGAATAGTAAGGGGCTTAGTCAGAAGGAGCAAAAGAAAATAATAGAAGAGTTTAGTAATGGTGAGATAAATGTTTTGGTTGCTACGTCTATTGCCGAGGAAGGTTTGGATATTCCAGAAGTTGATTCGGTTATTTTTTATGAGCCAATTGCAAGTGCTATAAGGTCTATTCAGAGAAGGGGGCGGACTGCAAGACTAAGTAAAGGAAAGTTGGTGATGTTAATCACAAAAGATACAAAAGATGAGGCGTATTATTTTATTTCAAGGTCTCGGGAAAAGAAGATGGGAAGTGTTATGGATGAGATAAAAAATGAGTTTGGGGGGAGTTCTGTTCTAAAAAGTTCTGGGGATTCTCAAAAGACGTTGTAGATTTTTTATTTGGTAAAATATAAAAGATATGATTTCTTAATTTTTTTATGGTTAAGATTACTATTTCGGGGTTTCCTGGTTCTGGTAAAACTAGTGTGGGTAAAGAGATTGCAAAAAATTTTTGTTGTAAATTTTATTCTATGGGAGATTTACGTGGAAAAATGGCAGTTGAAAAAGGAATGAGCTTGAATGAATTTAATAAACTTGGGGAGTCGGAGTTTTGGACGGATGGTGATGTTGATTTGTATCAGAAAAAAGTGGGAGAGGTTGAAGACGATTTTGTTATGGAGGGTAGGCTTTCTTATTTTTTTATTCCACAATCGATAAAAGTTTTTTTGAAAGTTGATTTGAGGGAAGGTGCTAAGAGGATTTTTGCTAATCAGAGAGATGATGAGGATGAGGTTTTTTCTGAGGATGAAATGGTTTTGGCGATTGAGAAAAGGATAGAAAGTGATAAAAAAAGATATGAAAAATATTATAAAGTAAATTGCTATTTAGAGTCGGAATATGATATAGTAGTGAATAGTACAAATATGTCTATTAAGGAAGTTGTCGATTTAATTTGTAAAAAAATTGGGGAAAAAATGGATGGCAGAAATTCATAATATTTTTTCTAGTAATAGTGTAAAAAAAGAAAGTGAGGGTGTTAGAAAGAAGATAATAGTTGATTTTAGGGAAAAAAGTTCGAGACTTCCAGCTCTTTTATTTAAATGTGGGTTTGATGTTGATTTTAGGGAATTAAAAGTTGGGGATTATATTGTTGGAGATGTTGTTATTGAGAGAAAAGAAGTTCGGGATTTTGTTGGTTCAATAATTAATAGGAGACTTGTAAAGCAGCTTTTGGAATTGGCGCAAATTGAAAATAAGTTTTTGTTTGTTGAGGGTGAATTAGATTTATTTGGAGAAAAGTTTTTTGGAATTAGTTCTAATGCTGTTCGTGGTTTTTTATTGTCGGTTGGTTTGAAGTATAAGGTTCCGATTATTTTTACTGGAGGATGTGAAGATAGTGCTAAGTTTATGTGGATTTTAGTAAATAAGAAAAATAAAGAAATAGATTTGAATTTTAAAAAAAGAGCAAGAACGAAAAGAGAGCAAATGGAGTTTATCTTGGAGGGGTTTGGCGGGGTTGGTCCAAAAAATGCAAGAAAACTTTTGGAGGAGTTTGGGAGTTTGAAAAATATTTTTGATTCTAGTTTTTTAGAGTTGGAAAAAGTTATTGGGAAAAAGGCAGAAGTCTTTAGGGTTTTAGATTGGAAGTATTAAATTTTTTAATTAGTATTTTCAATTATTTGGTTTTTTATTTCTTTTTTATTGAAGGTTTGGTCACAATAATAACAAGTGAAAAGATTTTCTTTAAAATTAATATTTGATTGTATTTTTTCTGTTTGTTGGTTTGAGATGCAGTTGGGATTTGTGCATTTTATTATTCCAATCAATTTGTTTGGTATTTTTGCAGATCTTTTTTCTTTAACATAAGAATTTTCAATAATATTTATTGTTACGTCTGGTGTTATTAATGCTATTAGATTCATTTCGTAAGACGTTAGTTTTTTTTCTTCTATTTTTATAAATCCTTTTTTCTCGTTTGTTTTCCTGGAGTAATAATTTGTTCCTATAGATATTTTTCCATCTGTCTTTTCTTTTATTTTTAATATTTCTATTACTTTCCATAAAACATTCGTTGGTATGTGGTCGATTACTATTCCGTTTTCAATTTTTCCTATTTTTTTAGATTCTTCCATTTTGTGTTATTAAATTTAGTAGAGCTTTTCTTATGTGTAGTCCATTTGCCGCTTGTTTGAAATAATAAGCAAATGGAGTTTTATCTATTTCTTCTTCTATTTCGAAAATTTTTGGTAATGGGTGCATTATTCTAAAGTCTGATTTTACATTTTCTAAGAGTTCTTTTTTTAGTGAATAGATTTTACTTATTTTTTTGTATTCTTCTTCTCCTTCTTTTCCTATTGGAAATCTTTCCCTCTGTATTCTTGTCATATATAAAATATCTATATTGTTTATTATATTTTTTAGTTCGGATAAATTGTGTTCAGAAAATTCTATATTTTTTTCTTTTAATGCATCAATAAATTTTTTTGGTACTTTTAGAGATTCGGGAGAAATAAAGTGTATTTTACAATTTTCGTATTTTGATAAGGCTATTGCTAAGGAATGAGCAGTTCTACCATATTTTAAATCTCCAACTATTGCTATTTTTGTTTCGTTGATTTTTCCTGTGATTTCTTTGATGGAAAATAAATCTAGCATTGTTTGTGTTGGGTGTTGGTTTTGTCCGTCTCCGGCGTTAATTATTGGAGCGTTTAAGATGTGACTTGCGAATTTTATTGATCCATCATTTGGATGTCGCATTACAACAACATCGGGACTATAGCCATCCATCATTTTTAGAGTGTCTTTGAGTGTTTCTCCTTTTTTTAATGAGCTTGTTTGGCTGTTGAATTCCATAACATTTCCTCCTAATTGCAACATTGCCATTTTAAAACTGGTTGCAGTTCTTGTGCTGTTTTCAAAAAATAAAGAAATCATTGTTTTGTGTTTCATTATTTCTTTAAAATTTTCTGGATTGTTTTTAATTTCTTTTGCGTAATTTATTATGTAGTCTAATTCTTTTCGTGAGAAGTCTTCTATAGAAATTATGTCTCTTTTCAAAAAATTTGTTTCCATTAAAATATAAAATATATATATTTCTTTATAAATTTTTATATAAAAAAGTGTTAGGTTTTATAAAAAGTCAGATAATATTTTTGCACCAAGTTTTATTGTTAGGTTTTTTTCTGAATCTTTTTTTGGATTTATTTCTACGAGATCTATCCCTCGTAGATTTGTCATTTTTGATATTCTGGAACTTATATAAATAAATTGACTTGAAGTTAATCCTCCAATCTCGGTATAGTAGGTGGCGGGGGCAAATGCTGGATCTATAACATCTATATCTATTGAAACGTATAGTTCTTTATGCCTTGAAAATTCCATTATTATATGAGTTGTTTCTTCTAAGTTTTCTTGTATTTGATCAATTGATATTTGCCTTATGTTGTTTTTTTCTATAAATTCTAATTCTTTTTCGTCGGAATTTCTGCAGCCAACTAGTAGAATATTTTTTATTGGAAAGCCATCTTCTATTAATCCTCTCAGCCATTCTTCATGAGTTGGAAATTTTTTGTCTACTGGTGGCATTAAATCTGGATGAGCATCAAAAATAATTAGGCAAGGTTCTTTTTTTGAAGTATCACAATAATCGAAAAATGCTCTTGTTGTAGAATAGCTCAAGGAGTGATCTCCTCCGAGAAATATTGGCTTTGAATTTTTTTTGAATAATTTAAATGCTTCGTTGTATATTATTTCATTATCTTTCTCTGGAATGTTGTTTTTTATTTCTAATAGAATAGATTTTATTTTTTCGTGATTTATTGTATTTTTTGAAGAGTTTGAATAAATATTTTTTAGTTCGTTAATTATTTTTTTTGGCGCTAGTTCAACTCCAGATGTTTTTCCGAGTCCATTAATTGTAGGGGTTTCTAGAATTGTCATTTTAATTTTCTGGGATAAGCGCTAAAAAACTATATTTTTTTATTTTGGCTAAGTTTTTTACGTCTTTAAGTTTGACATTTTTTATCATTTTTTCAAATTTGTAGAATTCTTCTGCTGAGCTTTCTATTTCTGAAGTTAGTAGGTTTCCTAGTTGAACTTGTGAGTCTTCCATGGAAATTAAATAATTTCCTATCATTTGATTTTTTGTTTCTTTTAGTTCTTTTTCCGTTAAGTCTTTTGATACTTTTTCGAATTCTTTTAGTATTAATTCTTTGCATATTTTTATTTTTTCTGGAGTTGTTCCCGCGTAAATTATTCCATACGAAAAATCTTTGTTGATATTAGTATCTGCTTTTATTGCGTATGCAAGATTTTTATTTTCTCTAATTTCTGTGAATAATCTTGATGACATTCCCTCTCCCATTAGTGTCATTAAAACTTGCGCAGCATAGTTTTTTTTATCTTTTGCTAAAGGTAGGTGAAATGCAATTACCATATTTGCTTGATCTATTCCTTTTCGTTTTATTACCTTGGAAGAATTTATTTTTTTAATTTTTAATTGGTTTATTTTCTTTTTTTCTTTTGTGAATTTTTCTTCAGCCCATTTTGTTATTTTTTCCATTTGATAATTTCCTACAACGCAAATAATCATATTATTTGGAGTGTATATTTCTTTGAATTTTTTAGTTATTGCTTCTTTGTTTATTTTTTTTAATATATTTGTTGTTCCAATTAAATTTTTTCCAAATGGGGATTTGTATAGTTGGCTTTGTATTTCGTCAAATATAAATATTCTTGGAGTATCTTTTCTCATTTTTATTTCTTCAAAGATTACTTTTCTTTCTTTCTCTAATTCTTTTTCGTCGAAAAGTGGATTTTTTACCATATCGGTTAAAACATCGAGAGCAATATTTGTATGAATTGATGGCATTTTGCACCAGTAGGCGGTAACTTCTTCAGATGTAAAGCCGTTAAGTTCTCCTCCGTTTTTTTCTATTTCCGTTGCTATTTGTTTGGAATTTCTTGTTGGAGTTCCTTTATAGAGCATATGCTCTATGAAATGAGAAATTCCTTTTTCGGCTTCTTTTTCGTGTATTCCTCCGTGTTTTATTGCAATTGCAACAGAAACTACGGGAATATTTCTTTTTTCAAATATAATAGTTAATCCATTTTTTAGAACTTTTTTTTGAAATCTTTTTGTCATGTGAATAATAAATGTGTTTTGTTTATATAGTTTATTTTTTTTGAAAGATAATATATTTTTCTGTTCCTAATTCAAATTCATCTAAAACTTTAAAATTTTCTTCGACAAAGTTGTAAAACCAGTATCTTTTAACTTTGAATGCTTTTTTTGAAATTAAACTTTTTGTTGCGAATGATACTACTACTTTTTCTACCATTGGAACGATTTCTTTTAGTAATTCTTTTGAGTAATTTCTTTTTAGCATTTCTAATGAATCTAATGTTTTAAAGATAAAAAGAGTTTTTGGAGATTTTTGTTTGAAGATTATTTTTTTTATTTTTTCTAAATTAAATAGTGATTCCTGGATTGCTATATTTTTTTTATAGGAGTTTGATAGTTCTACTAATTGTCCCACGGCTTCGACTGCAATATAATTTGTGTTTTTTGGAAGAAAATTAATAGCGAGAGCGTTTATTCCGGCTCCTAAGTCTATTATGGTATCATTTTCTTTTACGAGTTTTTTGTAAAGTTCTTCATAGTGTGGTAATCTTTCTTTTGTCGAAATGTGACGATTTAAAATCCATTCAGCTGGTTTATCTTTTGGGGAGAGAAGTTTATTGGAAATAAAAGCAGTATACATTTTTCTAAGTAAATCTCTCGTTAGTTTTATTTTTTCTGGGTCGGTTAGATGAGGCTTATTAAATGAATTAAAAACTAGTTCGACGTCTTCTTTTGGTAGTTTTGAAAATTCTTTTTTTTGAGTAATTTTGGAGATTAATTCTTGGTGGTTCATTTTAGATATAAAACTTAGGTTGAAAATCTTTATAAAGTTGTTCGGGCGAATTTTAGTATGGAGATACTTGTCATAAAGACTGGGGCCTTGGGGGATGTTGTTAGGTCAACTTTTATAGCTCAGGCATTAAAAGATAAATATCAAAAAAATAATCCGAAAATTACTTGGGTGACTGATAAGAATGCAGTTTTGTTGGTTTCTGCAAATAAGTATGTGGATAATATTGTTATTGAAGAAGATATAGATAATTTGAAAAATAAGAAGTTTGATTTAATTATTAATTTGGAGGAATCTGAAGAGTTGAATAAGTTTGTATCTGGTTTGGATTCTAAGGAAATTTTGGGATATTATTATAATAATGGAAAGATTGTTCCGTCTGATTCTGCGAAGGAGTGGTTTGATATGTCTATTTTGGGAGAAATTCCAAAGAATGATATTTTAAAAAAACAGAATAAAAAAACACATAGGCAGATTTTATTAGATATAATCGAAGTTAAGAATGGGGAAAAATATGAAGTTTCTTTGAGATTGAATTTTGAGCAAAAGCAGTTTTCTAAGAATTTTTCTAAAAGGCATAATTTGTCTAAGGATGATTTAGTAATAGGTATTAACACTGGTGGAGCAGATAGGTGGCCGAAGTCTCTTAGTATAGAAAAAACAGTAGAAATGATTAATAATTTGTATAAAAAATATAATTCTAAGATAATTCTTTTTGGTGGTCCGAATGAAGTTAATAGAAATAATGAAATATTAAAATTGGTGAAAGTTCCTGTTATTTCTGCTGGATGCGGTAATGATTTAGTAGAGTTTCCTGCTCTTGTTTCTGTTTGTAATGTTTTTATTACTACGGATAGTTTGGGGCTTCATATAGCTTTGGCGTTAAAGAAAAAAGTTGTTTGTCTTGTCGGTCCAACTTCTAGTAATGAGCTTGATATGCATAATATTGGTAAAAAGGTTATTGCGAAATCTTCTTGCGTTTGTTGTTATAAATCTGATTGTAAAAGTATGGAAAAGATTGATTTGAAGGAAGTGGAGTCTGCTCTCGGAAAACTTTTGAAGAAAAAAATAACGTTAATCATAACTGCATTTAAGGAGCCGGCGACAATAGGTAAGGCGATAGAGAATGCGTTGAATCAAAAAACAGAATATAAATATGATATTTTAATTTCTGCTCCAGATAAAGAAACTTTAAATGTTGCAGAAAAGTATGCAAAAAAAAATAAAAATGTTGAGGTTTTTTGTGATCCGGGTAAGGGTAAAAGTTTTGCTTTGAATATGATTTTTAATAAATTGGATTCAGATATTTTGATTTTGACAGATGGGGATGTTTATATTTCAAAGGAATCCGTTGAAGAGATTGTGAATTTATTTTCTAATGAGGATGTGGGATGCGTTACTGGAAGGCCTGTTCCGATTGAAAATAAGAGTTCTAAATATGGATATTGGGCTAATTTTCTTTTTGATTCTGCTCATAAGTTGAGAAAAAGATCTTTTTTGAAGGGTGATTTTTTAGAATGTTCTGGTTACTTGTTTGCCTTTAAGAAAAATAAGATAAAAGAAATTCCTTTAGATGTTGCAGAGGATACGGTTATTCCTTATTATTTTTGGGAAAAGGGTTATGGAGTAGGTTATGCTGAGAATGCTAAAGTTTATGTTAAAAATGTTGATAATTTGAAAGAATGGATTGTTCAAAAGGTTAGGACAAGTAAGGCTCATGAGACTTTAAGGAAATATGTTAATACTGATAGTACAAAGAGAGTTAAATCTTTTTTTAATGAAGCAAAAGGTGGAGTTTTTATTTTTGGGTATGTTAGAAGTTTTAAGGAATTGTATTGGATGATTCAGCTTGTTTTTTTTAGATTTTATATGTGGATGAGGGTTTTTTTGGATACGAAGATTTTAAATTCTCATTATGGGGATAATTGGGATAGGCTAGAATCTACGAAATAATTTTAAGTTTTTGTTTAAAAATATATTGATTTTTTTTAACGAAAAGGCAAGATTTATATAATAATTGTTAATAGTTAACATATGGGAGAATTTGAAAAAAAGGCTAAGGATTATTTGATTGTTGGTAAGATTGCTTATGAGTTGAAGAAGTATGATGTTTCATGTTCTAATTATTTTAAGTCTTTGAGCGCTTTGGGGGATTATTTACTTGAGTCAAAAGATTTATTTGCTAAAGATCATAGTTCTAGATTTAGTTTACTTAAGGATAATTTTTATGAAGTTTATGTTATTTCCTCTTCTTTATTTTTGGTTTATAGGAGAGCGTATACGAAGGAGATAACTCGTGATGAGGTTTTGGATTTGTATGAGAAATTATTGGAGGTGTTTGAAATTGCAAAAATTAAAATTGAATGAGCTGTCTAGGATTAAGAGTATTTTGAGAAAGAGTTTGAATAAGTTTGTTTTGGATATTTTTATTTTAGGGTCTGCCGTTAAAGATAAGCTTGAGCCTGCTGATTTGGATTTGATTGTTCTTTTTTCTGAAAAGGATAGTAATAGAGTTGGTAAAGTTTTTTTTGATATAAGAGAAAGATTAGGAATTGATGAATTACATATAGAGGGAATTTATTCGGATGATTTATTTTCTGAGAATATTTTTGGAAGTGTTTTGCACGAGGGGATTAGTGTTAAGGATAATTCTGAAGTTTCTAAGTTGTTGGGATATTGTTCTAAGGTTATGTTTAATTATGCTCTGAGGAATTTGGATAAAGTTGAAAAGGTTCGGTTTTCTCAGGCTCTTTATGGAAGAAAGAAAGATGGTTTATTGCATATTATTAAGGGGGAATCACTTGGTAATGGAAGTTTCTTGGTTTCTATAAAAAAAGAAGAAATAATAAAAGAGTTTTTTAAAAAATGGAAGGTTAAATATTCTCGAAAGAGAGTGTTTGTTAGTAGTTAACAAAAAGTATTAAAAAAGTTAAATATTGTTAATAATAAAAATGGAAAAAAATAAAATAAAAATTTTTAATAGAAAAGCTTTGAAAGTTGAATTTGTAAAAAGGGGCGTAAAGATTGGGAGCGTGGCAATTGAGAAATTTATTTTAGAGGTAAGTGGTGCGGTGAATTTGGAAATTGAGAAGAAAGTTAGAGAAACTATCATTTTGGGGAAGAAAGTTGTTTCTTGATTTTATAATCTTAAGGCTTTTAAGTGAAGGAGTTTTTTAATAATTATAAAATGCCAGTTAATGCACATCCAGAATATACTCATGCTGAGAAGGCGTATCACTTAGCTCAGACTCCCGAGGAGCAGGTTAAGGCGCTTGAGACGATGATTTCTTTTGCTCCGGCGCATAAAGGGGGGGAGAATTTGCGGGCGCAGTTAAAAACGCGTTATAAGAAATTAAAGGAAAGTATAGTAAAGGCGAAAAAGTCTGGTAAGTC
>Ga0222658_1001142_pt1 | contig 12233 bp, 10 predicted proteins | sample AntAcemetagen476_FD_179830 | JGI IMG/M metagenome (GOLD analysis project Ga0222658, IMG submission 179830) | Saline water microbial communities from Ace Lake, Antarctica - #476 | ecosystem: Environmental > Aquatic > Non-marine Saline and Alkaline > Saline | place: Antarctica: Ace Lake... | reverse complement strand
CAACTTTCAAAATTGCAGCAGTAAGGGTAGTTTTACCATGATCAACATGACCAATAGTACCAACGTTTAGATGAGGTTTAGCTCTTGAGAACTCTACCATATTGTTAGTAAACTTACACGGCACTGCATTGGGTGGCCAATAACAGATTTTTATCCAACCGTTTTTAATATATAATTTATAAATAATTTTCAAAATCCAAATAGACTTTAAAAACACTTCTTTTCGAAGTGCCAATATAATACCAGTTTTGAATGATTGTGTCAAGGGGACAGACTGGGGATATTTAAATAGGTTTCCTCCCCTTCCCAAGGGGAGGCTAGGCTTGCCCCGTAGCGAACTGGTATGGGGAGGGGTTGCCTATAACATCCTAATCAATTACAAAACCTCACCCACCATCTTCTCATACAACCCTTCTACTCTCTTAACTAATTTTTCATCTTTTAGATACTCCTCTGTTTTTTTAATTACTTTTTCTATCAACTCTTCTTCTGCACCTAGACTAAGCCACAACTCTTTCATATCATCTAAATTAATTTCTTGCTTATCTTGATATGTCTTTTGGACAATTTTAATATAGTTTTTAATATCTTCTAGGTTTTCATCATTCGCATTTTCTACATACTCAATCATTGGTAAATACTTTTGTATATTATAAATTTTAAAAACTGATATATCTAAAATAATTTTAAGTGCGGTATGTTTTACCCACCATTCTCCACCCCTCTTATCTGTTTTCTCTAGAGGTTCCAAAATATCCGATATATATTTATCAGATATTTGATGCTGAACTTTATCACATAGACAATGCACCGCCCAACCCTTTTTAAAATCAGAAAAAGATGGATCATCTAACGATAAACCACTAACATGAGTACAACTCCTATTAATTTTTGTTATAAATCTACTATCTGGATAAACAGTACCAGATAAATACTCACTTAAATTTTTAATATCAAATTTATCCTTAACATCCAGCGCAAATTTTATATGGGTTGCAGGTAATGGCATAGGTTATTTTTTTATAAAAGTAACTTGACAAACTCTTCTTTTTTTTATATAGTATAAGTATAAAGACAAAAGGGTCCCGGCGGCTTTTAGCCAAAGGCCCCCTTTTTTTTATTTTAATTCAATTTTATGCTTTATATTTTCTAAATAATCGAAAAAAACTCCGGTTATTTTTTTATATAAATCATTATTTTCTTCATTAACAAATCCTAAAAAATAATAGGCTTTACTTACATGGTACTTTTGAGATAAATATCTTCTAAATTTTACTAAATCAATTTTCCATGGACGTATATCTGAATTAGTTCCCATATATAAATTTTGCCCATCAACAAAAGCTAGGTTATTTTCTTTTTTATTCATATATTATTTTAAATACTCTCCAATATTATTTATCATCATATCATTTGCATTTTTCAAAGTCACATCTGTCCTTGCAGCGGTTCTCGCCATGATAATTTTTTTTCTTTTTTTAATTTCTAAATATAATGGATCATTTTCACCTTTTACGATACTCCTATCCAATGCAATTCCTTTTAAAATTCCATTATCAACTGCTTCAAACATACTTTCCATTTCAATTACTTTTTTACTACTAATAGATATAAAGAAAGAATTCTTTTTTAAATTTTCAAAAAAGTTTTTGTCTAATAATCTTGCAGTTGTTGGGTTAGTAGGTAAACAATTAATAACCATGTCTTGATCTTTTGTTTTGCCCAACAAATCATCTCCTTTTAAAAAATATGAAACTTTCATACCAAGAGCCTCACAAATATTTCCAACTCTACTACCAATATTCCCTTTTCCTAAGATACATACTTTTTTACCCAGAAGCCCAATTGTATTTTTATTATTTTCAAAATCTATATTACCTATATCTTGATGTAACTCACGAAACAAATTTATCATCATCCCAACAACCCACTCCGAAACACTTTCTTTGTTACATCCTGGACTATTTTTTAATTTAATACTATTTTCTTTTAAAATATTCTCATCTGCCCAACCAATATCTACAAATGAACAGGAAACAAAAACATCCTTAAGTTTTTTATAACTTTGTTTTATAAACGACACATAAACACCGATAACATCAGCACCCTCAACTCTTTCTAACCACTCTTCTTCACTTTTAGGATTATCTGTATAAATTTTAACATCTCCCAAAGCTTTTAATCTTTTAGTTTGCTCAACATTTAATTCTAAATTTTCTGGAATTACTATTTTTTTCATATTTTTTAAATAAATATTTAATAGCATTATTAATTAAAAACTAGCTTCAATTATATGCTTTTCTGGAATTGAGTCTACTTTTGTTTCTTTAGTAATTACAACATTTGAGTATGTTAAATAATCTCCAACTTCTTCATATTCTAAAATCCACATACCGTTTTTATTCTTTTCCATGACTCCGGTTGAAAAAAATTTTAATGGTTTTGGTTGAACTAGCCATCCTTCATAACTAACTCCGACTGGTAAATCTGGTAAATTAGCAACCACAACGTGTTGTAAATTTTTATTTTCACCAATTAAACGATAAGCTGTTCCAAAAGAATCACTCCCATCTACTGGTTTCAAATCAACGACTTGAGTTTTTAAATTTTTTTGTAATGAATCTAAAAAACTTAGTTCTTCTTTAATATCTTCTGGCATTTCAATATTTTCTGGAGTTTTTTCAATTAAAATATCACCAACTTCTTGTTTTTTATCACTAATATTACAACCAGCACCTACTAAAATTAGTGCTACTGATAAGATAATTATTTTTTTCATATTAGTTCCAATTTAAATAAGTAATTGTTAATTGTAGAATAGTTGCGAAAGATACCCATGCCAAATATGGAATGTTGGCAAATGCAACAAATTGAGCATATGGGAAAATTGCAATCATAAGCCAAATCAAAGTTCCAAGCACAAGCAAAATATCAATTCCTGCCAAGATATTACTTTGTAAACCAAATTGAAGAGGAGTAAAAGCCAGATTAAATATGATATTTAAAATAAAAGGCAAAAAAACTATAAATGGTATTTTACCTTTGAAGAAAAGAATTATAACGTATATAAATGTTATAGCTATAATAACATAAAGAATGCTCCACACAGGACCAAAAAGCCACGATGGTGGTGCCCACTCTGGTTTAATTAAAGTCTGATACCAATTATACGTTTCCATATGTTTTTCTCCTTAATAATTAATTACACCAACTATAATTTAAAATACTATCATCTGTAGATAAAACTTGACTTTTCTTAATTTTTATGGTATATTTTACATAGTGTTTGTGTAGGGTTTCGGCCCTCTCACGGTCAATCTTTGTAAACCGTAGCACAACACTACAATAGATCATCACTTTTTTGTGGTGATTTTTTGTTAATCTTCACTAGGATTCCCATTGTGTACTAAACGTTTCTCAGAAATAATATCCATTTTCCAAAATGGAATTATACTCCAAAAATGCAATTCTCCACCATCAACTTGTTTAATTCCATACTATTATCTATTTTTTCCAATCCTTAATCTTTATTGTTTTATTTTTTTCGTCGATGATGAGTTGGAGTTTTTGTTTTTCTTTCCATTTAAAACGTCGAACGACGTCGACCGGGAGGGTTAGACCGTAACTCGCTCCCCCACCCATTTTAGTTAATTTACGGATATTTTTATCCTCGTATCTTTTACTTGTTTTTATACTACACAAAAGCCCGAAGGGTTTGTCATCCCCGACCCCGATCGGGGATCCAGAGAATATTAATTATTTTTACCTACTGAGATATCTACGTAGATGGATTTATTTTTCCCAATTCCTCATCATTAATTCGTGTGGTAGTACCATTGCTTAGTGTTAAATCATGCACATTTCTACCATGATAATCATTAGATAATTTTATTTCAATTATTACAGCATTATTATATTTTTTACCAATAACATCTTTTTTATAATTAATAATATTTCTTAAATTATTATAAAGCTTACTCTGCAAACCTTCACTACCACTACCAGAATAACTACCTTCTTTACTAAAAAAGTGTTTTGCTTCATCTTGATTTATTAATGAAAACATCCTGTCAAAATATTTTCTTAAATAATTAATATCATCACTATTCATTTTTATCTCTTTCTCAAAATCATTTAATAATCTTAAAAATACCCCTACACCTGTTGTTTTAAACAATATCGATTGATTAAAGATTGAATATCTTTCTTTTTCATTTTGTTTTGGATAGTATTGAATAAATTTTTCTTTTATTGCACTAAAATATACTAGCAGTATGTCAGCTAATACAACTGGTTTAATTTTTTTATTCTTATAGTCATCATATAAAATTGAGAAGGCTTTTTTAGGTTTTAATAAACCTCTTATTTTTTCAACTAGAAAAGCTTGAGAAATTACTCCAGAACCCGTTCCTAACATTTTAACTAACCTGAAAAAAGGACTGCTTTTTGTATAATTAAGATATTTGACGATAGAGTGAGACAATGTAATTTCATTATACTCACCTTTCATTGTACCGAACAAATCATAATACAAAGATTTATTAACTGGTTTTTGTTCAAAATTAACAACAGCAAATATCTTAGATTGCTCCCAGATGTCATAACCTGTTAAAATAGTTATAGGAAACTCAATGTCAATATCATCTTTTGTTAAACCAGTATCTTCATAAAATTTTTTAATACCTAAAAATCTATGCTGCCCATCAATAATAAAAGCTTTATATGAATCTGTATCAAAACTAAGATATTGTTCATCCCAATTTATTGTATCGTCACGGTTCTCATCTTTTTCATTTAAAGAAACTATTATAGCAGTAGGAAAAAGGACAATGCTTTTCCCATCTCTTTTAAGGGAACCACTTTCATTTAAAAGTATTTTTTTAATAAAATTTGATATATTTTTTATTTTATTTTCATCGCTTGGTCTTTGAAAAAATTTATTATTTATACCATTATCATCAACTTCCCTATATGTTATAGTTGCAATTTTATTTAAATCTGAAAAAGCAATTTTACCTGTAAAAGTTGATTTTATATAATTGCTGTTTAATTGTAGTAATTTTAATTTCATATTATAATTCTATTTCTTCTTCATCTAATATATTGTCCTCTTCATTTATTTCACTTTTTTTATTTTCAACTTCAATAATATTATTTTTATTCGTATTTTTTTCCTCTTCTCTTTTAATATAATCAAATACTTCTTTTTGCAAATCTCTTTTAATACTGCAAACTCTTTTATTCATTTTTTCATCTAATTCATTCTTGTAAATTATTAATTCTTCCCGTCTATCCAAATCTTTTTTAAATCCATTGTTATAATTTTCTTTTTTTAATCCATATACATGAATATTATATAATTTTTCTAATTCTTCTTTTTTTGTTTTAAGTTGCTTATTATGCCACAAACCTAAGCCGGTCAAAACAATTAGACACAGACCTCCAAAAAAAATTATCAACCACTTTGATTGATTAATAGCCTTATCATAAGCATGTTCTTTTTCATCTGCTACTTCTTTTTTAATATCAATAGATGTAATTAATTTTTCTATAGTCTTATCTTCAATAATTTTTGCTTCTATTTTTTGATTTAAAGATTGTTGTTCTAAAATTATTTGGTTGATTTTTTCTAGATCTTTTCCATAAAAAGCAAAAACTGGATGAACACTAAAATTCAAACCCAGCACTACAAAAAATATTAGTATCATAATCTTTTTAGTAGATAACTTTTTTGCCACAAATTTAAAATTATTTCCAATCCATTCGAACATAATTATTACACATTTAATACTTCATTAATTTTTTCCATTATTCTATCAGTCTCAGCCAAAGAAACTATCATTTCTTGATAATGATCTAGATCTTCGTTGCTTAATTTTCTTTCACGACGATCTTTTAGCCATTTTTGAGCTGGTTGATAACCCCCAATATAAAAATTCCAAGCAATTTCTGAAACATTACCAAAATATTGTTTTTCATTAATAAATACTTTTTCATCTTCATATTTTGGATATTTCTCTTCTACTATATTTGACCCACCTTCTGGAAAAATAGTAATAAACTTATGTACTTTTTCAGATTCGAGCAAATGTAGACCACGAAGTTCACGACCAAAATCAACAAGTTTAAAAAATATTTCTTTATTTTCAGGATATGGAACACGAGGAAAATCAATTTTTAAAAATTCTTTATATTTTTTTCTATAACTTGGACTATGAAGCATAGCATAAATATAATACAAAATATCTTCTGGCTTTGTATCACCCACTACTTCATTTATTTTCTGCCAAATTTCCTTATCAAGATTTGGTACTTTTGTGCCATCGTCTGCGTAGAGATAAAGAGGAAATGTATACGGATTTGCATTTGCAGTTTCTGTTATATGTAAATCATTAATTGTTTTTGTAATAAAAGAATGATGATAATTTAATGTTTGACATTGTCTATTGGTTATCAATCCAATATTTTCTCCCATTATAAAATGTTTCATCAGATTATACACTGGATACGCTAGAAACCCCCGTGTTTTATCTGTAAAATAAGTCCATTTACTATCAAAAGGACGGTAACTAATCTTTGTAATATACTCATCTTTAATTCCAAATTCATTTATATTTTGCTTTGCATAAGAAACTTTTTGATCTCTACTTTCTTTTAATATTTTATATTTTGTTTTAATCTCATTTTCTTCTAATTTCTCAAAATCACTTAAGACATCTAGTAAATCTTTTTTTTGATCATGAAAGGCTATTTTATCTCTTTTTGAACAAATTCCGACGCCGCTTAAATTAAATACTTCCTTTAAACCAAATCCCTTACTGTACGTTTTTTTCATTTTAAAATCTTTTGGAATAAAAAAATTTAAATCACCCTTACTCTGTATTTGTAATTTAACCCAATTTATCGAATCCCAAGCATTATTATCTAATATTTTATATTTATCATTTTTCTTTCCATAAATATCTGAATGAAAAACTTGAGCTAATTTATTATCATTTTCCTTTTTTTTGATTCCAAAAATAATAGCTGTACCTTGTTGAATGTTAAAAACATTTTCATCTTTTTCCCCATCTGGAGTAATTTCTTTTTTTAAGCTATTACCATGTAAATCCAAAATATAAATTTCGTCAAAAGTTTTCATCAAATGCCAACGCATTCCTCGAAAAGTTGGATTATCCAAATAACCATGAGCCGTAATAAAACTGACAACTCCTTCTCCTGTTTTTTCTATTTGATTTTCAGCAAAGCGAATAAATTTTACATAATCATCATTAAGCCATTTTGAATTTCTTTCTTGAAGTTTTTGTTCTCCACCTGGCTCAACTTTATAAACATCGTGACCGTGATAATTTTTATTAAAACTCTCTCCTGAATAAGGTGGATTTCCTAATACCACCATAATAGGCATCTCTGATTTTATTTTTGATGCTTGATTTGATTCTTCGGTTAACCATTTACTCATAAAAAGATTTGGAACTTCATGGACTGATTCTTCCAAACTATTTGTAAGCCAAACAGACAATCTATCCTCACCGATATAACCAAGCTCTTTTAATGTAATACCAAGCTTAAGATGAGCCATAGTATAACTCGCCATCATTAACTCAAACCCATGCAAGCGAGGAATTATATGATTCTCCGCATAATCAGACCATTGCCCCTCTTGCCCAACAAATGTTTTATGCATTTCATGAATTACTTCATTTAAAAATGTACCTGTTCCAAGAGCTGGATCTAAAATTTGCACTTTATGGATCTTTTTATTAATCTGCTTTATTCCATCTTTAGTTCTTCCATCTGTTGCTTGTACTTTTTCTGTAAAATCTATCATTGATGTATCTGTTAAACCTTTTACAAGATTAAATTTTGTTTTGAGTATTTCGTCAACACTACGAACAATAAAAGACACAACTGGTTCAGGAGTATAATAAACACCTCTACTTTTACGCAAACTTTTATCGTAATCTGACAAAAAAGTTTCATAAAAATGTAAAACAGGATCTTTCTGTTTTTTCTTAAATTCTTTATTCATAATTGATGCCACATTTGTTGATAGATATGTTTCAATTAAACTATCTACTAACCACGCAATTTTAGGGTCATAATCAGTACCTGCCACATGTCCAAAAAACTTTTTTAAAAGCGGGTTGGTAGAAGGTAATAAATCTTGGGCTTCATGACGAGAAAAATTTTTAAGTGTTGGATCATAGTATCTAGCAACAAATAGTCCGTATACAATTGTTTGCGCATACATGTCTGCAAATTCTTCTTCTGACATATCATGAATAAGAACTTGTTTAAATGATTCATATTGAGCAAATATATCAGATTCTTTATTTTCACCAAGTGATGCGAGTGCATTATCTCGAACAATACGGGCTTTACTTGCCATTATTTTTGCCAATTTTTTTGCTGATTTTATTGTTCTCGAATCAGGAGTAATGTATTCTTTAATCAAATTTATAAATTGATTAAAGTTATTTTCTATTGATACAATTTCATTTCCATTTTTTGTCGCAATAGAAATAGAAACAACGTTTCCATCTTCTTGAATTATTTGAAAATCATAATAATTTGTAAGTAATATTTTTCCAAAAGCGTCTGTATATCTATGTGCTTGTTTTTGCACTTCTTTGTTAGAAATATCTACTGTTACATCTTTACATTCTGCATACGCAATCGGTGTATCCCCTTTTTTAAACAAAAAATCAGGTGCATTACCACCTGTATATGCAGGTTCATTTATAGCTTGAATATCAGAAGAAATATCTTCTATTAATTTTTGAAAAGCTGGACGATACGCATGTTCACGTGCATCACCAGTACTTAATATTTTTTGAATTTCTTGTAAATATTCTTGTATATTATGACTACTCATAGTTTTTATTTATTTTTCCAAATAGACCTTAAATTAATATTGGACTTCCTTATATCTTATCATTTGATCCTCTATTTTACAATAATTCATCTACTGAGATATCTACGTAGATATCTCAGTAGATGATTTTATTTTATTTTTTAAAAATTTTATCCTTTACAATCCAAAAAGTTACCAACAAAAGGTAAACAAGTATAAATGCCGGAACAATAATCAACCCATACAACGAAATTTTAAATGAAAAATATTCATACCAACTGGAAAATTGACCGCCAGTGTAATTTACAGCCAAAGAACAAACTGGAAAAACAAAAACAAAAACACCTACCAAAACCAAAGACTTTAAAAATTTCAATGCCCTATCACCTATTTTCTTATTTTTAATTCCTGTAAAAAATAAATAATTTATTAAATAAAGTCCTACAGGAAAAAACCAAATAATATTTTTACCCAACGACTGATCTCCTACACCACTACCTTGTAAAAAAACCAGTAAAAACGTTGGAAAGAAAATTGACAACATTATCACAAATTGTAATTTAGTATCAATCTCTTTTATAAGTTCTGTATTTTCCATATTATTATTTTCTAAAAATTTGTGTAATTTTAAAATCACTATCCAACCCTTTCATTTCTTTAACTAATTCTTGTAGAGAAAATTTTGCAATATTAGAATTAAATTTCGTAATTTCTTTTTTTAAATTTCTTTCCTTAGAAGCCGTATCAAGAACACATAGTATAAATACTAAATTTTTATCAAACAACTTAATGAAATCATCTTTGGAATATACAGATGTTTGTTGAGCTATCTTTTTTGAATAAACCCCTATACCACTACTTCTGGCGACTAATCTATCGTAAATCTTTTCTATATATTCTTTTTTAGAATTTTTATCTTGAGCTATTCTATTTGCAGAAATAAAGATCTGAGAACAAAGATCTCTCATTGTATTACCAAATTTAGCTTTAACATGGCAAAGATATAAATTTTCTTCATCCCATTTTAATATATCACAAGGTTCAATATTCTCTGGTGTTATAGTGTCTAAAACTATAGTATTTTTATCACCAATATATTCTTGATTATATTGATTTTCGGTATTATTTTCATAATCCCATTTTTTATCTAAACCTTCATAAAATTTCTTGTTAATAAATGAACCACAACACTCATCTAATCGTTCTAAAAAAACTTCTTTTATTAAATACCAATTTTTATCTATATAAAAATATTTATTATCATTAAATTCTACATCACCATGAATATGATCTATCAAAAAACCAGATGTTAAATCATCTCCATTCTCATCATACGAATATATTTTTAAAGAAGAGATCAGATCACAAAATGTGATAAAATTATCAGGAACTTTTTTAAGATTTGCAATTTGTTCAAAAATTATATCTAAATCAGTTAATTCTTCTGGCTCAAACCCAGAAAAATAATTTTTACTAGAACTATCCTTTTTAATTTTATAAATTGAAGCGGTCAAATATTTATCATATTCTTTATGACAAAGATCAAAATCTATAGAATAATCACTACCTTTTTGAAATCTTTCCCAAAGTTGTTTATTTAATTTATTTTCTAAACTAGGTAACAGAACACTACCGGTTCTTTTAGTTATTTTTTTTACATTGTTTAAAGGTATAGATTCTTCGTTTTTATATACGAACTCACACCCATCTATTATCTTATATATGTCATTAAAATTTATGGACTTATTTATCTTAAAACTTGATTTTGCTACACAAATAGAATTCTTTTTAATTTCCTTAACAGAAAAACCAAATCTTTTAATTAATATGTCTTTATCTAAATCTGCTTTAAATTCTTGATATATTTTCCCAAAATTATCGTTTTCAAAAAGATTATAATTTTTCCGAAAAAATTTAGTTGAACCATAAAGACTGCCGACAAAGCTTCTTTCTCTAGTTCCCTTTATGATATTATCTTCTTTTGTAATTAGTCTAGAAAAAATATCAAGTCCAAAATCTTCGTCAATATATTCTTGAATAGCAAAGTATCCGCCTCCACCTACTACTGCATATAGATTTTCACTTTTATCAGGTAAGAAAAAAACTACAAAACTTTCAACTCGGCTTTGTTTTTCTTTTAATATATCTTGATTATTTTCAATTAATGGTTTTAAAAAATCCTTCCATCCCGGAAAAGTATGATGCTTCTCATAATATATTTTTATTTTATACAAACAACTCTTAGGTAAAATCTTAATATCTTGCTCTAAATAATTTTTTGATTCAATAATTGCAGATATTTTTTCTAAACTATCAGAAATACTACTACCTTTAAATATGTTGGTATTAATTTTATATATTCCAACTTGCATTTTTTTATCTCCCATATATTTTATTTCTATTATTTAAAAACAAAAACCCCTAAAATTATGGTCTTCTACAAATTTTTAGGAAATTATTTTATTTATACTATTATCTACCGTATCACTCACAACTTTTTTCCGCAAGGGAATTGGTATGTACCATGTTTAAGGGATACCTCTCTTCGCTCGAGATGACCCGCCCACTACTCGCACTGCTCAAGTGTGTCGGGCAGGCAAACGATGACGAATGACCCCATCTCTGATATAATAACTCCCATGTACAAACTATATATAATAAAATGCAGTGATGGCTCTCTATATACTGGAATTGCCAGGGATCTAGAAAAGCGACTAGAAACCCACAAGCAAGGGAAAGGCTCGAAATATGTCCGCGCCAGACTCCCCTTTTCTTTAGTTTATACAGAAAAGTGCAAGGACAGAAGTAATGCGACCAAAAGAGAAATGGCTATAAAAAAATTGACTAGGGCCGAAAAACTAAAATTAATTACAAAATAGCTTTATTTGACAAGAAAGCATCTACTGAGACCCCATACCAGTTCGCTACGGGGTAAATGTCAGTAGGTGAGGGATGACAGGTGTGTAGTGAGAAAGATCCTGATTTTCATCAGGATGACAACGTATGGTATGGGGGATTCCCACCTCTTCAGCGGGCAAACTTCGGTTCCTCAGGATGACAGTGAGTGACGAGAGGGATTCCTCGACTACACTTCGTTTCGCTCGGAATGACAGTGGTTGACGAAAAGACCAAAGAAAAATTAAGTTATCCACAAGATTTTTTGGCTAAAATTAGCAAAAATACTCCCCCGCCCTCTTGACAAAGGGTGTTTTTTGTGGTATACTTATTTGTCATAGATAATGAATTGTTGGCTTAATAGAAATTCTGGTCGGCTATTTTCTTCCTTTTAACAACTCAACCACAACTTTCTCTCTTCTTTTTTTGGTAAGTCCTCTGTGAACATTAAGTTTATTTTTTAAACTACTAAAATATCCGT
>Ga0222658_1001140_pt1 | contig 12241 bp, 14 predicted proteins | sample AntAcemetagen476_FD_179830 | JGI IMG/M metagenome (GOLD analysis project Ga0222658, IMG submission 179830) | Saline water microbial communities from Ace Lake, Antarctica - #476 | ecosystem: Environmental > Aquatic > Non-marine Saline and Alkaline > Saline | place: Antarctica: Ace Lake... | reverse complement strand
GAGTGAAACAAACACATTAAATGCGAGTGTGACCAAGCAGACAATAAAAAGTTTATCTGAAGGATTATCTTTGACAGATGGAGATATTAAGCAAATAGTAAGGGAATTATTTGAAAGTTTTTCATTTGGCGACACCGTACTTAAAAGTTTATTAAGAGAATTAACCGAGAGTTATACCTTTGCAGAAGCTTATTCAAAGGTTTGGACATTAAACAGAAATCTAACTGAGGCCTTTAATTTATCTGATGGGGATTTAAATAATATAATTAAATTATTGTCTGAAAGTTTTTCATTAAACGAAGAAAAGACAAAACAATTAACTAGGATACTAACAGAAGAAAATTCAATTAGTGATGAAATATTAAAAAGTTCAATAAGATTATTAAAAGAATCAAATAGTTTGTCTGATGCTTACTCGCGCGTGTGGAGTTTATCCAGGGAATATTCAGAAGCACTATCCATTTCAGATGGAGATCTCGCAAGCATAGTGAAAAAATTGTTAGAGAGTTATAATCTTTCAGACAATTACTCACGAACTTGGACATTAGAAAGAGCATACGCAGAAGCAACAAATCTTAATGAAGAATTATTAAAGAATACTCAAAGAGAATTAAGTGAATCAAACACACTTTCAGATGATTACTCGCGCGTGTGGGATGTAGTGAGACCATTAACAGAAAGTTTTAATTTCAGCGAAGATGAAATAAAGAATATCCAGAGAGGATTAGTAGACACAATTAATCTTACAGATGTAAAAACAAATATTATCGGAAGGATTATAACAGACACTTCAAGCCTTTCAGATAATTATTCAAAAATATGGAATGTAGTAAGAGAATTTTCTGAAGCATTAGCTTTATCAGATGGAGATTCTCGTTTAGTATTAAAAATGCTTTCTGAAAGTTTTGGATTGAGTGGAAGTTTAATAAGAGATATTGCAAGAGAATTAACAGAAGCAAATAGTTTAAGTGATTCTTTAATTAAATCTATAAGTAGAGAAATTACAGAAAGTTTTACTTTGGCTGAAGCATATTCAAGAGTATGGATTATTATTAGGACTTTGTCCGAAACATCAAATCTAAGCGATGCTGTAATAAAAACAACAGCAAGAATATTAATTGAAACAATAACTCTTTTTGATTCAAGGATTTTTTCAATTTCAAGAATATTCCCAGAAACAACAAACTTATCGGATATAGAATTAAATTTTATAGAAAGATTATTATCAGAATCAATTACTTTATCTGACGGAGATTTTGCTAATTTAATAAGAATTTTAACTGAAAACTTTTCTATTTTAGATTCTAAGTCTATTTCTTTAGGCTTAACTTATTCTGAAGAACTTAATTTATCTGCTGTTATTGATAAATATACAGGAAAAACATTATTAGAAACTTTAACTCTTTTAGATAATTTTTCGTATTCTTTTAAAAGAATTATAAATTTACTTGAGAGTTTGTCTCTTTCAGATAATTTTATTACTAATTGGATAACCTTAAGAACTTATTCCGAAAGTCTTTCTTTAACAGCTACAGAAACAGTAAACATATCATTAAGGGAACTTCTAGAAACAATGAATCTTTCAGACGGAGATATTTCAAATATTATAACTAAACTCTTCTCAGAAAGTTTTTCATTGTTTGATGTAATTAATGGATTAATTGGTATGAAAGCTCTTTTAAAATTAGTCGATATAAAACCAACAGCCTTAAAATTAGAAAATATCAAACCAACTGCATTAAAATCAATAAATATTAAACCAACTGTTTTATCAACAATAGTTAACGAAACATAAATTATTTAAACATGAAAAACTATAAAATACTATGATTTGTAAAAGATCTAAACATTCAAAAGAAACTAAAGAAAAAATAAGCAATTTACTAAAAGGTAAACATAATTCTCCTAACACAGAATTTAAAAAAGGACACAAGCATTCTCCAGAAATAAAAAAAAAATTGAGTTTAGCTGGCAAAGGGAGATTTTGTTCTCAAGAAACAAGAAAAAAGATGTCAAAATCTCATAATGGTTTAGATTCTCCGATGAAGGGAAAAAATCATTCTGAAAAAACTAAAAGAAAAATGAGCTTGATTACTAAAAGAAACATGAATAATCCAGAAATATTAAAGAAGGTTCTTACTAGAAGAAATAAATCTTCTTTGGAGATAAAATTTGAAGATTTAATAAAAGATCTTAACATGCCCTATAAATTTGTTGGAAATGGAGAAGTTATAATCGCTAGAAAATGTCCAGATTTTATTAATACTAATGGAGAAAGAATAGCAGTTGAAGTTTATTATAGAAGACATAAAAATCAATTTAGAAATGGATTAAATGTTTGGAAAGCAGAAAGATTTAAGTTATTCTCTAATGCCGGGTGGAAATTAGTGTTCTTTGATGAGACAGAAGTTAATAAAGAAATAATCAAACAAAAATTAGGAGGTGAATTAAAATTGCAATCTTAATACGTTGGAATATCCCAGATTCTGGTGAAATAGATTTTACTACAACTTATATTTATAGAGCTACATCCGAAACTGGAACTTACTCTGAAGTTTCTAGTCAAGTTATTTCTGATAATACTTATTTTGATGAAGATGGTACTCTTACAAGTTGGTATAAAATAAGATTTTATGATACTGCTACAGAAGCATGGTCTTCATATTCTGATGCTATGAAAGGTGGAACATACATTGGATATTGTTCTCTTAATTATGTTAGAGACTTGTGTAATATAACTACTTCTGATCTTACTGATACTGAATTATATTCTTTAATTGAAAAATCAACTCCTGTTTTAAATGCAGATATTAATTCAAAAGTAATTAGAGAAAAAATAACTGGAATTGATAATACAAGAAAAAATGAAGTAAATGGTATTAACACAACTTACTATGTTCAAAATTGGAGAGGAAGATTTATTGCAGACAGCGATGATAATGCTTTAGTAAATACTAGTGATATTACTGTTTACAAAGTAGCAAGTGATGGAACAGAAACAACTTTGACTGTTAGTTCAATTACTCCAAATGAAGGTAAGTTTGTTTTATCTACTGCTCAAAGTGATGGAACTCTTTATGTTTCTTATCAGCATGCTCCTCTTTCTGAATCAGACCCAGATGAACAAATTAAATTAGCTTGTGCTTATCTTTCTATTGCTTTTGCTTATGAAAAAATAAATCGTGGAATGTCTCCTCAACAAGTTTATGGAAATGTTAGATTTATGAGAGATATGAGAGCCGGTAATGATTACTTTCAAAGATATGAAAATCAAATTGCTAAAATAAATAGTGAGATGGGAGACTTTGGCGAAGCTCCCGATATGCCAACTGGTTCTTATTCTATTGGGGGTATGAGTCATTAAAATGACAGATGGATTTACTAGTTTAGAAAGTGATATTGATCATACAGAAGATTTAGTTACAAGTGCTGTTGATGAACTTACTAAAGATGTGGAGGAGAAATAATGCCCCTTCTTGATCAAAGATTTATTCAGAAGAATATTTCTGCAGTTGGAGACACTTGTACCGTGACTGTTGTTACTAGAACTTATGGTACTGATGAATATAGAACTAAATCGGAGTCAACTTCTGATACTACTATTGTTTCTTGTTTTGTTCAAGTCCTTAGTCACGAAGATGAATCTGTAAAACAAGGAGAAGCTCGTGCAGGAGATTTAACTTTTTGGTTTGATTCGGATAGGTCGTCAATAATTGTCCAAGGAAATAGAATTACTTGGAATTCAGATACTTATCAAATAAAAAATGTTAAACAATATAGAGCAGAAGGAAATACTTTATTTTTAATTGAAGCAACAGTTGAACAAATTTAATTCTATGGGAGTACCCAGAATCGAACTGGAACTTCTGGGTTTGGAATCCAGCGTCATACCATTAGACTATACTCCCGTAGGCTAGGCAGGATTTGCACCCACAACCTTCGGCATATAAGACCGATGCACTTCTGTTATGCTACTAGCCTTTAAGGACCAGAGAGGACTCGAACCTCCAACCTTCAGGGTCGAAACCTGATGCTCTAAGTCCAATTGAGCTACTGATCCAATAGGCTCAGAGAGAATCGAACTCTCGTTTCTGGCATATCAGGCCAGTAGTCTTCCATTAACTTATGAGCCTCTATAGGCCTGGAGGGAGTCGAACCCACGTCTTGGGCTTAGAAGTCCCCTGTTCTGTCCATTGAACTACAGGCCCTTAAAGATATAGAATTAAAAATATGAAAATGATTACGCGGCTAAACCGCCTGTCCCTGCCAAGAGTAAATTTCTTGTTTTCATAAAAATTCTAAGAATATTAACTATTTAAATCTTATGAAAACATTTAAATAATCTCTCATCATTGTTTTATTAATACTCGAGGGGTCTCGCAAGCTTCGGCTCGTGCATTGCCTACGAAAGACATCCTCGGCTCAAAGGTGCAAGTCCCCGTGCCAAAACCAAAACATACTGTAGGCAAAAATGTTGGAACATTTCCAGCCCTTGATGCGTCAAGGCTAATCCCTGGTGGAGGAAAAAATGACTGTAACCGTAAATAAAGAAACAATTTTGAAAAATGTATTTAAGAATTTCTATGATTTAATAGTCGCTATAAGTGGTTTCTCTACAATTGTTTGGCCTACTTTTCCTGATAATGTTTTAAATGCTAAAGGAGATTATCCAGTTATTGTTGTTAATTCTCCAGAGATTAAATGGGACCCATTTACCTTTAAGAAAAATATTGTAGAAGGAACTATCGTTATTGATGTTTTTACAAATACTCCTTCTGAAACAGACACAAAAGCAGATTTGATAAATAATAAAATAGAAACTTCTAAAAAAACATTAGCAGACGTTGGAGTGAGACAAGTTAATTTAGATTCAACAAATACTGATATGGCTTCTCATGGAAAAATAAAAGTTCATCTTAAAACAATTACCTTCAATTTTAAATTTTATTTCACTAATACTAGTGCTTATTAAAATGGTTCAAGTAGTACAATTACAAATTAAAGGATTGAAGAGATTAAATAGATCTCTTCTACAACTTCCGGCTTCGATGGAGAAAGAGATAATGATAAAGTCTGAAGAATTTATGAAACGTGTTCAAAAATCTGCAAAGTTAAGAGCACCAAGATTTACTGGAAGATTAGCTGAGAGTATTAAAGTAATTAAGAATAAAAAAAATGAAATACAAATTATTGTGGATTCTCCTTATGGTTATTTTCAAGAATTTGGTTTTAAACCACACTTTATCCATTCAGATCTTTCTGATAGAATGGGTGGTACTGTAGGAGGATTGTTTAATAAACAAAATTCTTTATTTTTTGTATCAAAAAACAAACCATTTATTACACCAGCTTTAGAACATAATTTATCTAACTTACCAAACATGCTTTTGGATGGAACTAAACAAGCAATAAAAGATGCGGGAATTGGAAAATGAATAAAGAAAAAGTTTTCGTAGGAATTCCAACTTACGAAGGAAAATCATATATACTTGAAAGATTTATAGACAGGGTTAAGTCTTTTACTTATCCTAATCTTGAAGTTCTATTTATTGATAATTCTAAAACAGATGATTATCTGAATAAAATTAAATCGCTTGGAATGAATTGTATTAAAAGTAAGTGGGATGAAAGATCTAAAATTAGATTAACTAATGCACAAAACCTTATGAGAACTAAATTTCTTGAATCAGATTGTACACACCTTTTTATTTTAGAACAAGACTTAATTCCTCCAGTTGATATAATTGAACAATTACTTAAACATGATAAAGATGTGATCGGGGGTTGGTATTATATTACTGAAACCCCCAGACCTTGTATATGTCGTGAATGGACTTTAGTTGATATGAAATTCTTTCAAAAAAGTCCACTCCTTAAAGATATGGCAAAAGAAAAACTTATGAAATGTTTTTCAGGAAGTTTTGGAGTTAGCCTTATTAAAAGGAAAGTAATAGAAGAGATTAAATTTAAGGTATATGTAAGATTTGTTCATCATGCAGATACTTGGTTTTACTTTGACTGTGAAAAAAAAGGATTTGAAGTTTGGGTAGATACAGATCTTCTTATACCCCATTTTCAAGATTACAAATGGGATAAAATAATCAACAAAGATAAAGAGATAGAAAAGGAAAAAATGAAATTAAAATTGGAGGAATTAGAATAATGTTTATCGAGAAATGCCTTAGGTCATTTGGTAATGAATTAAATGGAGGTCAAATAAGATGGCAATCGAAGGATGGGAAGAAACTTGCTTAGTTAACTTGAATGATGGTACTACAGATTCCAATATAGCACCAATTATGACATCAGTTACAATCAACCAAGGTGGAAGACCTGTTGATAGTGTACCGACTTTATCTGGGGGAAGAGCATTAATCTTCAAACCAGAAGAAGATACAGAGATCGAATTTGAAGGTGTACCTGTTGGAATTGGCGACAAAGATGCAACAACTCAAGACGGACTGGATCTATTTTTCCATAGTGGAACAAGTAGTGCAGCACCTTTTGAAGTAACATCTGCCTTAGAATCTACAAGAACTGCTTTTACATTAACTATAATGTGGACAGATAGTTCAGCAACAAGTGCTACAAGTGCAGTACCAAGTGGTGGATTTGCTCTTAGATATAATTTTGCTAATGCGTATTTAGTATCTTGTCAACCAAGTTTTACGCTAGATGGTGGATTAGTAAGTAAGTATACATTTAAGTGTGCACCAAGGAATAAGGCAGGGACAGCAAATATCACAAAGCAAAGTACTGATGGAACAGCAAGCATGGCAACAATTTAATTTTTATTAATTGAATAGATCATTTGAATAGAAAATGAATAATAAAAATAAAATTAATGCGATAACTAAAAGACTTAGTGAAATATCTCTCAGTATAAGTAGGGTTCCTATTAATACAAAAAGAGATTTTATTAGTTTGGCTAATGCTGAATTTAGTGGAGATTATGGTCTTACCCTTAAATCAATATTTGACCAATTCATTGAATATCAAAATATGAAGGCACTTTTTTTTGAGAAGTTAGAGAGTATGGAAAACAAGATAGATAGTTTAATAAATAAACAAGAAGAGAAAAAACCTAAACCTAGAAGGTTAGGTAGAATAGAATTAGAAGGAGGTAAGGAAAATGAGTGATATTGAAAAAGTAAAAAGACACTTAAGTAAACCAATTCCGATTACTATAAAAAATTCTGAGGGTACTGAAGATACTTTTGATTTTAAACCCCTTAATGTTGAACAACAAGCAATTTTAATGGAATTAAGTAAAGTTATCAAGAGTAGAGATGAAATAGAAACCGAAGTAGAAGAAGATGGGAAAAAAGTTATGCAGAAAGTTCCGGATATTAAAAAAGAAGATCTGAATGACATGTTTGTGGTAGTTTTAGATGTTGTTAAAAGTTCTATTGAAGGGATAGATGAAGAAACTGCTCTCGATTTTTGTAATACTAATTTTGATCAATTATCTGATGCTTTATTTAAATTAATGCCAAGTAATCAAAGTAAAAAAGATTTAGATTCATTAATAAAAGCAAAGGAGAGAATACAAAGTGGACAACAAACAGAAACTGAATAATCTGCAAAATAGGATAGTTGGAAAGTATAAAGAATATAATATCTTAGATAGTTGGCACTATCTTATGATTCATTATGGATGGATCCCTTTTGAAGAATTTAAAAAGATTGATGCCCATCTAGTTGATGAATTAATTACTAGATTAAATGAAATGAATAAACAAGGAAATACACCAAATAGGAGAATAAGATGATAACTGGAGTTAAACAAGAGATTGGAATTTACCTTAATCTTTTTGAAAAAGGTTTTGGTAAAAAGATGCAAAGTGTTACTAATAATTTGAATAAAAATCTTAAAGGGGTACAGGCGAGGATGGATAATTTTGGAGTCTCTTCAGATAGTTTAAATAAGTATCAGAAAAATTTTAATTTACAAGCAACAAAGACTGGGAAATCTTTTAAAACTATGGAGGGTAAATTAATAAGTAATAATAATGCTTTACAGAAACATGTTGGGACACAAGCTGGACTTGGTTCAGTACTGAAGATGAATCACGAGCAATATCAAAATTTTATTAAGAGTGGTGTTAAGATGAATAAAATTGGGGGAAAGATGGGTATCTGGGCAAGAAATGCAACACATGGGCTTAGAGGATTTAGAATGGAAATGTTGGGAGTTATGTTCTTTGGAATGGCTATGATGAGGGCGTTTACAGGATTATTTAAAACTTCTATGGAATGGATGGGGGTGATGGAAATACTTAGTTTAGCATTAGGAATCTTATTTTTACCAGTAGCAGAATTATTACTTGAATGGGCCTTAAAATTTTTATCATTGGTATTAAACTTATCTCCGGCAACAAAAAAATTAATAGGAATGTTTGCTTTAATGGGCGCTGCTGTAGGTGTTTTACTTATGTTGTTCGGAACATTAGCACTAGGTATCGGTTCTATTATCTTAGCATTTGGTTGGATTTTGTCACCACTTGGATTGGTTATCGCAGGTTTTGCCGCATTAGCAGGATATTTTGTATTCAAAAGTTTATTTAAAGAAAGTGCTGGAGCAATTGATTCTTTAAGGGGAAGCCTTATGGCATTTGGAATTTCAGGAGAAGTATTTGATAAGATGAAAGATAAAATAATTGAATGGTATGGTATTGCAAAACAATACTTATTTGGAGACGAATTAACTGGAGAAGTTGGATTAATTACAAATATTAAAAATAAAATTATGGAATTTACTAATAGTGAAGAAATTACAACTGCTGGAAATAATTTGATGAAGAAGTTAGTTGAAGGTGCTAAACAATTCTTTACAAATAATCCAATGGTTTTAATTGGTGCTATAGTAGGTGGTTTGGCTGCTGGACCTCTTGGAGTAAGTATTGGTGCCGCCATCGGTTTTGGTTTAGGAAAAATAGATATGAGCCAATTGAGTGAAGTAATTGATAAGGGTTTGGAAATAATGGATGGTGTTCTCGATGGTCTTATGAATAATATAGATAAAATTAGTGAATTTTTAGTGAATTTATTAACAGCCATTGGAACTTGGATTGGAGAACATTCTTTAGAATTAATTGACTTAGGGGTTAGAATTGCAGGTGCTTTAATAATAGGTATAAGCCAAGGAATACTTTCGGGATTAGATGCTGCATTAAGTAAAATTCCTGGATATAGTAGTGCTAGAAACTTTGTTAATAAACTTGGACCAAATTATGAACCAGTTCAAGATTTCATACTTCAACCTGGGGGAAAATTAATTAAAACAGATCCAAATGATACAATAATGGGAAGTAAATCTGGTTTTGGTGGAGGGACTTTTAATGTTACGTATAATATAACAGGTGTTTCTTCTCCACAAGATATTAAAAATATGTTAGAAGAAAATAATAGACAATTAACAGAAGAGGTTAGGAGGAGTGTTGGATGATAATTAAATATAGATCAGGAGGTAAATATGGTAAACGAACTTACAATTAGTAAAGGAGAAGTATCTGTAACTATTTATGCCACAGATGTAGCAGAAAATTATACAAATAAGATTTTCTTAATAACTGGGGCAACTACAAATGAAAATCAAGCAACTGGTCCTAGTCCAACAAGAATAGTAGACTTACTTAGAATAGTACATCAATTTGTGATTAAATGTTATATTACTGGCAATGATTCTCAAACTGCTAAAGAAGTAAAAGAGGATTTGATTAGTATTTTTGAAGGTGCAAATACAACTGGCGGAGTTTCTTCTCTTGTTTATGATGGAGATACATTTGAAGGATATTTGGAAAAATTAAATATGGTTGAAAAATCACAAGATAGTCCTGCGGAATCAATTAAAGATCATGCAAGATACGAAGGGGCTTTAACTTTTGTGGAGGGTACAAGTATTTAAAATGAAAAAAATAATATTAAGTAGCTTTTTAATTTTAGTAGTATTAACAAGTTCTATTTATTTTTTAATGCCGGACAAAGTAAGAATAGATATTGAAAATACTCGAACAAAATATTCTGTTTATGAAGATGGATTTACATTAGCAGCTACTGAGTATGTTAATTTATTTGATGGTACTAAAAAGATGCGCGCAAGTAGCCGGAGTGTAACTTATTGGAATGATAGTCAATTTGCTTATGCAGAAAGAAGATCTGAATGGAAAGATAATATTACAACAATTCAAACTTATACTTTTGGAATTTATGAAGAAAATATAGAAGAGTTTCCATTAAAGAATGAATTTCAGTGTTTAAATTGTGAAGGGAAAATAGTTCATTATGAAATAAGAGATATTTTATATGAAGGAGAAACCAAGAATATAGTTAGTCCTTTTTCTTTTGGACATAATATGAATATTGAGTGGGAAAGTGGTTATGATTGGGCAAAAGTTTATCAACAAATAGTAAGTGATAAAATTATTATAAGATATAGGCCCAAATCAAATGATGAAACTTATTCTGTTAGATTATTTGACCCAGTCTATTCTTCTGGAACAATAACTTATGATGGAGATTATACTATTCACACTTTTACTACAAATGGAACTTTTAATGTGACAAGAATTGGTAATGCAGAAGTTTTAGTTCTTGGGGGAGGAGCAGGTGGAGGAACAGGTGGTGGAGGAGCAGGAGGTCTTGTTTATGCTGAGGATAAATTAATTACTGCTCAAAATTATTCAATTACTATTGGTGCTGGAGGTATTTTTAATAATAATGGAGGGAACTCTACTTTTTCAGATATAGTTGCTATAGGTGGAGGAACAGGTGGTCCTTATGGTACAATTGGATTTAATGGTAGTAGTGGGGGAGGAGGAGGGACTCATAATACAAATCTTCATTTTGCGGGTGGATTTGGGTTACAAGGAAATTCAGGTGGAGGAATAGGATATGGAAATGATGGTGGTGCTGGTGCACAACATGGAGGTGGTGGTGGAGGAGGAACAGGAGCAGTAGGAGCGGATGCAGTTTCTGATTCAAGTGGAGGGAATGGTGGTGCTGGACTTCAAAATGATATTAATGGAACAAATGTTTATTGGGCAGCTGGCGGAGGAGGAGGTACACATATTTATACAAAAGGGTTAGGAGGTTCTGGTATTGGTGGAGATGGGGGTTCTTTCACAGTTCCACCAACAAATGCCGTTGTAAATACTGGTTCAGGGGGAGGAGGAACAGGAACCGCAGAACCAGGCGCTAATGGAAGTAGTGGAATTGTTATAATTAGATATTTAACCCATGAGTTTTCTACACCCACTGTAACATTAGAAACCCCAAATAATTATACAAATTTTACAACAACTAATGAAGTGGATTTCGAATGTTATGTTTCTGAGGAAGATTATGATTTAATAAATGTAAGTTTATATATTGATGATGTCTTAAATGAAACTATTAATAATCCTGAAAATGCTACTTCTGTTTGGTTTAATAAGTTCTTAAGTGAGGGGAATCATACTTGGACTTGTGAAGTTTATAATAATATTTCTGCTAATTTTACCGCAGATAAGTTCTTATTAAATATTGATACAATAATTCCAATTATTAGTATTGATTATCCCGCGAATGATTCTTACATAATAAATGTTTCAAATTTAAATTATACTATTATTGAAACAAATCCAAATTATTGTTGGTATTCAAATAATTCTGGAGTAACAAATCTATCGGTACAAACTTGCATGACTAATTGGACAGATGTGATTTCTATTGAAGGACAAAATACTTGGATTGTTTATGCAAATGATACCTTAGGAAATGAAAATCAAACAAGCATAACTTTTAATAAAGAGACTGCAGTTCCTTTAATTGATTTTGCATCTGAAACAGAAGTTAATGGTTCTGCAAAAAATAATACTTTTATTTATGCTAATGTTTCAGTAAATGAAGCAAATGAACAAAATATAACATTCGAACTTTATTGGCAAAATGGAACTTTAATTAATTCATCTTTTTATACAACTACTCGAAGGGAAATTAATTGGACCGATTTAAATTCAGATGAAGCATATTTATATAATGTTACTGTGTTTGATATAGTTGGAAATTCTAACTCAACAGATAATAGAACAATTTATCTTTCAGATATTTTCTTATTTTTTGATGGAAACGAAAATGATTTACATATTGAATTAAACACAACAGTGAATATAACAGGAAATTCTTCAATAGATTTTGGTTTAGTTTGTTTAGACATAGACCATCCAGAGTATGGAGATAATTATACTTGTTCAGATAAATC
>Ga0222658_1001138_pt1 | contig 12255 bp, 5 predicted proteins | sample AntAcemetagen476_FD_179830 | JGI IMG/M metagenome (GOLD analysis project Ga0222658, IMG submission 179830) | Saline water microbial communities from Ace Lake, Antarctica - #476 | ecosystem: Environmental > Aquatic > Non-marine Saline and Alkaline > Saline | place: Antarctica: Ace Lake | collected... | reverse complement strand
TTATTTGTCAAACACGGCGTCAAGCATTAAAAGCCGCTTAGACCGTTACGAGTTCCGGCTGGCACGTGGTATCCCGCTATCGCCAGAACAGCAACGGAGATACGAAAGTATCAGGGCGGCATATAATGACATCCAGAAGTATATCAACGATCCAAAACCGTATGATGAATATTTTGGACAAGTTGCCGCGAACGTGGCGGGTGGGCCGTTGACAACTAATCAGCAAGTGTCAGCGAATGTTGGCGGGTTGCAATCTTCACCGTATAACTATTACAGGACAAGGTAGAGGTTATGGCTAATAAGTGGCGCACAACAGTGTCGGAATCTAATGCTCTAATGGTTAAGCATGGCGTTGATCCGTTTGAACCGCAAACGGAAGTAATTGTGCGTCGCTGGACGGGCATTGATAAGACGGTTGTAGACACACTTATAGCAACATTAAAGTCTGCAACAACAGTAACTGATCCCAAGGCGGATAATCAGACGTATGGCGGTGTTTGGACTGTTAAGAGCGTTGATTCCGAAGTTAATGAGAGCGGTAATTTGGCTGGTTCGGCGTCTATAGTGCAGGTGTTGAACAAGTGGCGCACGACATTAGAGGAAAACGAAGCGTTGTTGGTTAAGTATGGCGTTGATCCGTTTGAACCGCAGACTACTATATTAGTTCGCAAGTGGACGGGTATAGATAGATTGGTGGCTGACACACTTATAGTGGCGGCGGCGGCAACTACGACTGTAACTAATCCGCAGGCCGATAGACAGGTATATACTGGTGTTTGGACTGTCAAAAGTATTGAGCAGGAACAAGGGGCAAGCAATACCACTGGTTCTGTAACAATAGTACAAGTATTAAATAAATGGAGGACAACACTTTCCGAAAATCAGGCATTATTTGAGCGATATAGTATCAATCCATCAGATATATTGACGGAAACACTGGTGCGAAAGTGGACTGGAATAAATCGTTTAAATCTGGCAACGATACTTGCCACGCTTAAAGCTGTTACAGCAGTCGTGAATCCCCAGGCTGACGGACTTACATATACGGGGAATTGGACAGTTGATAGTGTGATTCCACGCCCCGAAGGTGGAGGTGATACAAATGGTTCCGTGACAATAGTTCAAACATTAAAATCTGGTGTTTATACTAAACCTAATCCAGACAATATGACTATAGTGCGGTCACGTGCTTATCCGTTTGAACAGAACGAAAATAGTTGGATGTATTACGAACGCTATAAAAGCGAAGTAACGACAAAGTGGAGCAACATTGCATCGGTAAATATTATAGATGGATATGATAGGTTGCGTGAAATAAAATCTACAGCGGATTATGTGATTAATAGGTATGATGATTTGTATACTATCGTGTTTGTTAAAAACTCCGGTCAATATTGGGGATATTATCGAACAGCGGGAACATATTTAACACCATTTCTTTCTTCGAATTTGGGTGTGTGGCATGTTAATAGTTTGGTGTTAATCGCGAATCCTATCATCCGTGAATGTTGGTATGAGAAAAATAATGATGGAACGTATAATCTATTTCGCACATTAGAAACAACTGAAACTACGGCAATCATGCGTACACGCGCCTTGCAATATGCTGGCATGACGCTGATAAGCGGTTCACCAATATTGGACGACACCGTGCTGACAATCACAGGGCTTGAGAATGAAACCGAAGTGGTGTACAAAAATGCACGGTTTAGAATTGGGAGCGATACTTACAGGGTGCTTGGCGATTCTACGGCGGTCGGCGGAACAGTAACAGTGGACGTGAATCCTGCGGTAACTCAGGCGACTGAGGATGCTTGCGATGATAACGCCAACAATGTTCAATGCTTCTGGGATGCGCTCTAAACCATGCAACGCTCAAATGACAATCAGAATCAGTCTATAGAGGAAATGAAGCGCACTACGGCGTTGTTAGGCCAGCGTGTCAACCAACTCGAACGCTTGCTGGATCAGAAAAGTATTAACGAGGCTAAGGTGGAGAGTGGCACGGTATATCAGCGCGAGAGTAGGATGTCGCTTAGTAATGGGATGATGAGGCCGAATTGGCAGAGTACGGATGTTTCTGGAAGTGGTAGTGGCGATGATGTAACATATAATGATTTAATTATAATAATTTCATATTGGGAGTTTGGCGTATATTCTATTACATCCAAAGTAGTCCGTGTAAATGCTGGTGAAGTGAACGATTCATTGCTTAATACAAAGACGGCTGGTGCGGCTGACATTACGGTTGCCGATTCTGGAACAACTTATATCTTTTTAGAATATACTTATGGCGGGACATTGTCAATTAAGGGAAGCACGGCAAGGCCAGTAATGGATGCAACTACATATCGGCGGATTCTTCACAAGTGGACGGTGGTTGATGGTGTGGCGGTGTTGGGGACGGTTTCGCATTTGGGGAATATAGTAATTCCAGGCACGTTTGCGTCAGAGGCTTAATGTGGCATATTCAACACAGGCAATCAAGTATGGGTGGACGGCACTTGCCGGGATAGTTTTAACTGGGGCGACGATATATGTGGCGGTGAATACGCGGAAGCATGTAACACAAAGGGATGTGATACCGATTCCGTTGGGAGTTGCAGAACGATGTACAGCGACACAATACGGGACTAACGCACTTGGAGAACCACTTTATAGAGTATCGCCGCCAGAGTTTGTGCGGACTTGGACGAGCAATGTTTATACGAGTACGAATGTAACGACATATACTAATATAGTGACAAACACCATCGGATTTTATATTGACAAGGCAATGCTCGTAAGCCTTGATCCTATAATTAAACAGTTAGTAACCAATTTTTATGACGTGACTACTATGTTGCCAATGACAGTTACGGGGTTATGGGCGAGTTTGGGGATTGGCGACAAGACAAATAAGTTTACAAGCACTCCGGCGATTGGAACGAATCCAGCAACTTACGGAGATTATCCGCAACAAATTTACGTTACTGATTTGCAGGAACGATACAAAGTGCTGGAGGCGTGCAAGTATTTTGTGGATGTGAATAAGGATACGGTCGATTTGTCTATGTGGCAAGGTGGAAAATATGCAAATGAGCTTTGGAGACGTGCATATTCAAATAAGGTTTCTGGTGTTTATCCTGAATATGGTTGGATACCAAATGTTCAGGCATATTTGGCGGGATTAGATGAAAGCTACTATAAATCTACTTATCCTTATTCTACAAATTATGTTTGGTATGATGAGGGAACAAGTGCTTTTCATCGTCATCCAACATGGGATGAGGCAAAGGAAAATGCAGAATGGAATTGGTATTATTCTTATTCAGGCGTTGATACTAATGGTGATTATTTTGTAATATCTAAGCCGCCGTATCGTTATTATACAAATGACCACGATACTTTCCGTGGTAGCGGCTGGGAGCGCGTGGGAGAACAATGCCAAGCGGTAGCCAGTTCTGGCGGGTATTATGCTGATTATCGGTCGTATTATATAGGGTTTTTCAGAGTTTATGGAACAGTTCGTTGGGCTAATTATGCTTACACAAATATTCCAAGTACGATTGAAGTATATTATAAAGGGGCAACAAACTTTTTCCCGTCATCGGTTAGTTATAATACTCAAATTACAACTAATGCGGGTTATAGTTTGCCGCGAGAATATACTTTTGACCAGACATGGAGCTTTGAGGAAGATATAACTCCGAGTTCCAGTTATCAAAAGCTGAGCGATTCTTTTATGTCACAGTCCAATGGATATGATCAAGTTGTTTTCGGCTCAGATGAATTTCCTCCGCTTGTTTATGCAGGGTCTATGCCACCTTTTTCAGGGCAACCAACATACGGAATTGCGCCTACAAATAATGAAGGTTCAGTTGGAACAGTAAAAGGAATGAGCATTGCTTTTTCCGATATTTCAGGAGTCCGCAAATTTCAATTTACATATTGCACGAACCATTACTGGTAAAGGAGCCAACATGCCGACATATTTTAATAATTACGATAGAGGCCAATTCGGCATTCAAGGCGGATACCGAGGTACAGGCCAGGATATAGGCGAATGGACGAGGAAGGCTACTGAACGGCTCCTAAGCCCTGAGGAATTTGGGCGGCTGGATGCCAATGTTCGCGGCGTCTATGGCGGCTATATGGGCTATCTGAACGCTTTTACACGCTTGAAGAAGGCTAAGAAGGCGGCACCGGCGGCGTATCTGTCTGCTCAGGCTGGCACTTACGAGCCTCCACAGGGCGGCGTATCGTATGGCAAGGCAACTTCCACGCGCGGGCGAGTGACTACGGGTGCTGGTGGTGTAGCGATACCGAAGACGACCATACACCGAGACATTTATGGCAGGCCAACACAGGAGTTGGCTGGTGGCGGTGTGCGGCGTGGCATTGGCGGCGAGGTGATACCGCAGACGGCGGAGCAGGTAGGCGATATAACCGACATAGCGCGTAGCGCGGCGATGGCAATTCCGAGGGCCAGAGAAAAGACGGCAGATGAATTATTAGATGTAGAACTTGCTCCGGCAATGCGCGGCATCAAGAAATCTGAAACATTGATGAAACTTGCCGATACTTCTTTTAAGGGTGATATGACTGCGGCACAACGCTATAAGGAATCAACAAGGGGTCAGGCGCAGCAACGTATTGATGACAGAGCTACAGAAAATACGGCAAAACAAAATCGTTGGATGGGAACATTGAATCATAAAGAATATATGGCCAACGTTAAATCGGAACTACGACGTGGCAATATGTCGTTTGCACATGAGTTGCGGGGACTTACCATCAAAGATCGGCAGGAGTGGCGCACTAATATGGCGGTTCTTAAAGGAGAAATACCGGGTACCGAACAAAGTATATTACGTCACAAAGAAATGGCAGATAGAACCATTAAGATTGCTAATAATGCTTTTGAAAACGCAAAGACTAAGATGGATATGGATTTTGCTCGAAAGCAGGTTTCGGCTCTTAACGACTATCGTGAGTGGCTTGATAAGCAGATAATCAATCCAGATACATTCCGTCAGAACAAGGATTTGTTAAGTGCGCGTATACGGCAATATGGGTCGCCGCAATATAAGCAGCCTTCGCAAGCATCAGCAAAAGAAGTTAAGCGTAGCATCAAGGGGCGTACTGCCATATTTAATGCTGACACCAAGGCGTTCATCCGTTGGGAATAAAATGAATCCTAAATGGGAAGATAGCGTAGCCATAGACGAGGTTCAGGATACACCTCTGTGGGAGGATAGCACTCCTTTGCAAGAGGATGGCGTTCCTTTATGGGAGGATAGTACCCCTATTTCTGTAGCTCCTGCGCCTGCGCCCGTTATTCCGATTGACTTCCAATCAGAGGCAAAGCCGGAACGCATGGATTTGACACGGGCTACTGGCATGGAAGCGTTGGTGGCGAGAGATGCACAGCAGACGGCTTTGGCTAAGGAGCCTTCCGGCGTGGAACCAGAACAGTTATTGCCAACCCCGCCTGTGAGCAAAACTCCGCCACAGGAAGCCCCCGTCGAGCGTGACTTAACGGACGAGTATTCTTGGTTGGATGCGCCACCTACGTTCAAAGACCAGAATGTACGCAAGATTGTAGCGGATATGGTTAAAATTTGGAAAGACCTAGAGATACCACAGGAACAGAAGTCCGAGCAACTTGACAAGATGCGCGAGGGTGCGTTACGGATTGGGGCTTCGGAAGTTGAGATGGCAGAGGAACAGCGCAAGGTATTGCCGGGGGTGCGCGAACTTATGGCTACCGAGGAATCTGTAGCAGGAGATGTTTTGCGAACAATGGGCGGTGCTGGAACAAGTGTAATGGCTATGGGCAATGCTTTGGTGCAGGGGTTAGCCGAGCTTCCAGTTGGGGGGCCTGAAAAAGCGCGGGAATGGCTTCGTGGTAACGCAAGGGATTTGGCCGAACAATCCGCTAATATCATGGAAGATATAGGCAAGCAAGGCGGAATACCAGCGCAAGTAGCTCAAGAGATAGGTCAGCAGGCGTTGACTACTGCGATTCGTCTTGCCATGTTAAAGGGTACTGGTTTGATGGGTAGCAAAAGCATGATTCTCAACGCCGTGAAGATGGGTGTATTTACTGCGGCAACAACTTCGGGAACAGCGGCAGAACGAGCGAAGGCTGGTGCACGGGCGGCAACACTCATGGCAACTCCTTTGCTTGCTGGGAAAATGCCAACAGCCGCTACTGCCGTACTTCTTGATACTGCCTTGAATATTGGATTGTCGAATCTATATGGATTTTATGATTGGAGTGACCCGAAAGTTTGGATACCGGCATTGATGATGGACGTGGCGTTTGCGGCAAGTACTCGTCCTGGTATGGGAGCATCAGATAGAGCGCGAATTGATTCAGTTGTCAACCGAGTCCGCAATGCTTATGTTAAAGCTGTTGGTGCTGAAAATGCTGTTCCAGAAATGCGGAAGGCTGGCAAGCGAGTGGGTATGTCTTCTGAGCAAATCAACGAGTTTGTCAAACCATTGACTAAGGGATTCAAGACTCCCGAAGAACTTGCCAAACCCTTGCGCGTGGAAGTGCCAAAGGAAATGATACCAGCGAAGGTGCCAACTGCCGCAAAAGTAGATGTTGCACCGAAACCAATAAGGGTGGAAGCGCCAACTGTAACTGCTGAAGAAGTCGCTCGAAAGCCACTGAGATACAAAGTGCTCGGCAAAAAAGCCAGTGATGTTCCGTTGAGCAAGGTTAATACTGAAACGGCCAATAAAGAAGCGCTAACCCATGTTGGATGGAAAGTAGGAAACCTTGCTTACGGAGAGTGGTCGCCACGTGCTATTTTTAGAGTAGATAAAATAAATCCAGATGGTACTTTTGACCTTTTTGATATTACGACTAATAGATCAATGCCTAATGCTGCTCCAGCAGACTCCGTGAGGAAACAGAAACACGTACCAAGCTATGTTAAACTTACGCCGGAAATTATTGATTTAGCAAACAAGGATATGTGGGGAGATGTACAAGAAAAATCCCAAAAACTATATTCTGAGATGCTAAAGACAGAACTTTCACCGAAGGGTATTACAGAGGAGGCTCCAAGTGCCATTCAAAAGCCAAGCGCAGAGAAGGTGGTTTTACGCCAACCACCCAAGGTTAGCGAAGAAGCGGGCAAGGCATACCCCGAAGGGAAAGCGGTTACCGAAGCGCGTGAGGCGGCGGAAGCGGCGAAGCCGACCGAGGCTCCTGCGCCCATATCAAAGAAGGAGCTAATTACCAAGTCACTTCCCGATTTGAAAAAGAGCATAGAACCCTATAAAGTTAAGACCGAAGATATGGGGCGCAAGGAAGTTGTCGATGAAATCCAAACTCGTCAGAACGAGGCTAAGGCCGACAAACTCATTGATGATATTCCTGTGCCAGAAACAGCGAAACGCAAACGTGGCCTGAGAAACGGCGTTGGTGCCATAGGATTCGAGAAACCAACAAGGGTGTCTGTCCCTTCTTCTAAGGGCGATGTTGTTAAAACGGAACGTATGTTCGAGAAGCAACGTGCCGATGTGGAATCAAAATTCAAACTGACTATAGGCAAAATGCGTGACCGTATTTCCGCCGCTACGTTTGGCTCAGATGTTCCCGTAACACGGCGTCTCTGGGATAATAATGGCCGAGAAGTAGTTTGGGCTAAAGCATTGAGTCGCGGTTGGGGTACGAAGGCTGGCCGAGAATTTAACGAGGCCGAGAGCAATATCAAAGATACTGTTCCGCACCGCCTTGACGATTTGTTCGATGATTTTGTTCAGGCTAAACGTACCATTGAGGTATCTAATTTGATGCGTGAAAAACGTGCAACGCAAAAGGAATTGTTTGCTGAAGGGGAATTACCTGAAGTTATCAAAAGCCCTGCCGGACTCGGAGCTAAAGCAAATCAAACTTGGCTGGACGAATTAAGGCGGCAAAGACCGCAGGATTATGTTGGGTTGGAAGTGGCGCATGAGAAGTGGAAAGCTGTTATGCGAAAACAGGTTGACAAGCTATTCGGTGCAGGATTAATAGACAAGGATATGCACAGTTATCTTGTTAAAAACCACCCTAATTTTTCGCCACGGCGTTTTATCCAGCATATTGACCCAACGATAGATGTTGCTATTGGTGGTCGGAAGATAACCGTTAGGGATAGCGGCATAGAGTCTTTAGATACAGGAAGCGAAAAGTCGCTTATTAATAATTCTACTTACTTGTTAGATCAGACAATCTCAGGGATAGAATCGCGTATTGCCAAGAACAAGGCAAACAAGAGTCTGTATGATTATGTGAGCAAGAATCCCGAGAATGCGTTAGGTGCAAAACTTGAATCCGATGCCGAAGCCAAGGGTGCTGTTCCGTCAGGAAACACTCGGCTGTCTGTTATGATTGATGGCAAGCCTAAAACATTAGTAGCACCTTCAGATATAATGCAGTATTGGGTGGCTTCTGACCCCCAGATGAAAGCGGGAACAGCAAGGTTTCTGCAATACGCTACGGGCGTGAAGGTGGTAAAGGCGTTAGCCACAGGGTATAATCCTGAATTTGCCGTGAGTAATATACCGCGTGATATGGCTCATTATGCTCTGGTTACACAAGAATATAACCCCATTTTGCCGATAGCATGGGCGCAACAGGTAAAGGATATGGCAACCGTTCTTCCCGATGTTCTTGCACGTAAAGGGCGTGTTGATGATTATATTGATGATGGTGGCGGCATGGAGTTTTTAAGCACGCAGGGTCAATTTGGAAAGAAGCCTGGTATATATGGTTCGGTTCATAATGAAGCCGTCAAACAGGTTAGCAAGTTTGCTGGCTGGCTTGGGGAAACTTCGGAAATTTTAACAAGAGTAGCTTTGAGGGAACGTGCTCTAAAGAATGGCAAGAGCAGGGAGGAAGCAACTTTTATTGCACGTCAGGCTATTGATTTTGCTCAGGGTGGAACAGCGGTAAAGTCGGTAGACAATTTCATTCCGTATCTTAACGCTGGTGTGCAAGGAACAAGGGGAATATTGGATTCACTCAGATACAATCCTGTTGTAACCACTTTCAAGATCGCCCAAATTGTAGGGTTCCAAGCGGCATTAACTATATGGGCCAAGAAAGTATTGGAAGAAGAATACGACTCCATTTCAGATGCGGACAAAGTAAGCAAATTCGTTATTCCAACTCCATTCTTTGCCTTGGATAAAAACGGGAACAAACGATATTATTATATTGGCATTCCCAAGGATCAGGGGCAACAAGTGTTTGCCACTCTGGGAAGTGAAATGGCGGAATTATCTTCTGGTGGTAAGCCATCGTTGCAGAGGGTAAAAATGGCGTTGGAAAATTTTGCACCAGCCAATGTAACAACTTTGCCGCCAACATTATCGGCTACTCTTGGATACATCGCCAACAAAGATTTCTGGCAGAACAAGGATATTTGGCGTGGGCGTCAAGTTGATCCCGAATTTGAGCAATACGCTTCTACGCCGGAAGTATGGAAAAAGGCTGGAAGCATAACGGGTATGTCACCCGTAAGATTGCGGAAAAGTTTTTCAAAGGTAGTCCCTAATAATCCTTTTGTTTATATTATGGGGGGCATACAGGGGCCATTGGTAGCGGCATCTGATGATTCCACATTAGAAAAAGTTGGCAAGGTTGCCAGCAAGCTCCCATTTATACGACGTTATTTACGGTTGACACAGCCTGTTAATTTAACGGAAGCTGACATTAAAGAGGCAAACAAATACGGAATACCATTGAACTATCCCAACGGGAAACCAAGGCCGAAAAAAAGAATCAAAGAGGAATTGAAAGATATTTCCACGGAAGAAAATAACGCTCGCCAACTCAACGATATGGGGATGGATGTTTTGATGGGGCAACTTAGACAGAAGGAAATAAACACAAAAGACTTGGACGTTTGGATGGACAAATTTAGAAACAGTACGAAGGTCGAAGACAGGAAAGAATACGAGCGACTTAAATGGCGACAGTTGCACAAATATCCTTGGTCATTAAAACAATAATTTCCTTGACAACGCTCCAATAATATGATAAAGGTAATCCTATGAAACGCTTAAACACTATTATAGCTTTCGGCTTGCTGGCCGTTCTGCCAGCCTTCGGCCTTATAACCGAGCATACGAATACCGTCAACCTGACACTGGCCGATGTCTGTGATGGCACCTTCAATGACTTCAAGTTTCAGATTGCTGGGTATGACGATCAGGTATTCAACTTCAACTATGATGTGGCGCTTACAGATGTGGCGGCAACCTTCCGTATTACCAAGCCGATTGAGGGTACGATCTATCTGGACGTTGCCGTAACGGACGTTACCGTGTCAGGCACTAATGTCACGTTTTCTATTGCGCGAACGAACATACCACCACCGGGGAGCTACTATGGAGAGCTTCTATTCTTCGAGGCAAGTTCGACAAATTACTATCGCTCTGGCGCACAAGGGAAATTACCTATAACGTGGAGCTTGTATCTGAATGAGACGAATTATTTTAATCGGTCAACGACAAACGCTGGCGTGGGGCAAGTTTATATGCATCCAAACTGGATTGACCCACCGTGGATAAGCACTACATCTGGGTTAGGTTCGATTTACGTGACGCTAATCGACTACAATGCCAACAATGTATTGCAAGCAAACACTAACACGGTATTCCGCAATTACGATACCGCGCAGACCGCGACCAACGCTGACTTTGAATCACGGATAGCGGCAGAGGAAGTGCTATCAACGGCACAGGCGTTGACCAATGCGTTGAAGACGGATATAGCCACCTTCAATGCCTCCAACACCGCAATACAGGCAGATGCTGATTACGGTGTTACGGCTTACGGCTGGGGCGACCCGCAATCGTTCGGGTATTTAACTGCCACCACCAATCTGTTCGATTCCGTGCGTGTGGGCAGTGAGTTGTTACTTTCGACTAATCTATGCACGCTTACCGGCACTTATACGGGCGTGGTATCTACGGCTGGCACGGCCTTTACTGGCACAGTTGATGTATCTGTTGGATGTCTATATATGGCCGGATATACCAAGCAGAATGCATTTGGCTCCGTAACGATGAGCGTGGCCGGATTGACGTTACACTCTACGGCGGCAGGTGCTAACAGTAATTACTTCGTCGCTATGGGGACTGCCACCACCAATGTCATCGTAGCGATTTATGGCAATGGCGCAAGCAAGAGCGATGTTAGTTCGGTATATGTTTCGCGGATGACCAATGGAAGCGTGTATATTGCCGATGACTTATATGTTGGCGATAACATCTACGGGGCGGATAATCTTGTGTTGACCAATGACGCGGTTTATCTCGCCGCCATAACCAACAACACGCTGACGGAATCAACGAGCAATTCTTATTCCAAGGTTGGGCGTATAGGACAGTTTACTACGAGGACAAACTATCAGGCGGTCGGGGATTATCTCACCAACGAACCGCTATTCATAGCCTCCGTAGCCTACACCATCAGCACGGATAATACGCAATCATGGACGCAGGGTGCAACGGATGCTTCAGCCTACACGTCCTCCGTTGCGGCAACCATAACATCAGACCTGACGAACTCATGGACATCGGCACTGGGATTCACAAATTACGCTTTCATATCTTGGGGCTGGGGCGATTGGGCTACGAACTATTTGGATTGGGATATGATGACCAATACGCCGGATACAATCGGGGTCGGGGGGTATGGCGTCACAGACGTTTACACCAAGGCTCAATCCGACGCCGCCTATGCCACTACGGGCACGGTGGGGGATATAAGTGCCGATGTGAATACGCTGGATACAGATTTCTCCAGCCATACGAATAACGAGAGCGCCGAAATCCAGCACTTGACGGCGGCAGAGAAGGCACACGCGGCGGCGGCAATAACCAATGAACCGCATTCGATCGCATACAGCAACCTGACGTACACCACCATCCTGCAATCCATGACCAACTACACCGCTGTTGCCAGTTCCAGCAACTATCTGACTTACAATACCACTACGCGCCTCTTGAGCGGGTGTGTCACCAATACGGGCGCAGGCTCTGGTTTCCCGTTGGATGCTGACGGCAATCTGGCCGGATATACTTTGAGCAATGGTTTCTTTGTTGGCGATGGCGATGGCTTGACAAACTTAACCAGCTACGTCGCAACCAACGCCACGGATTACACCGGCCTGCTGACCAACCTGCTTGCGTTCCACGGCGAATCAAATCTTTACCTGCGCGTTGACGGCACGAATATCTATTATGGCGAAAGCGTAACCA
>Ga0222658_1001135_pt1 | contig 12275 bp, 9 predicted proteins | sample AntAcemetagen476_FD_179830 | JGI IMG/M metagenome (GOLD analysis project Ga0222658, IMG submission 179830) | Saline water microbial communities from Ace Lake, Antarctica - #476 | ecosystem: Environmental > Aquatic > Non-marine Saline and Alkaline > Saline | place: Antarctica: Ace Lake | collected... | reverse complement strand
ATTCTTGCACACATACATCATATACACCATATAATAAAGAACAAGATGCTGATAAATCTAGAACTATTTGCCCAACATATAAAGCTGAAAATGCAATTATCAATGCCTTGAAGTAAATTGAGCTTTGGCATCAACAATACAATAAAAGAAATTAGCTAAATATAAGAAAACCAACCTCTCTTTTCAGATCAGGTGGTATTGCTGGGTTTTATTATCTTTTTTAATACGTCTTTGGGGATGGTTAAAAAAAGATCGTGCTTTAAAGCGGCTTATTTTAATTTGGAAATACTATCTAAGGGTTTTAATTTGAAATATTATAATAAAGAGGTGATAAAATGAAAAATATAGTTTCTTTATTGCTAATTATTCTATTTTTTGGCTGTGGTATTTTTTCTTCTATTAATCCTCCAAAATGGATAATTGGAAGCTGGGAAGATGCTTCTGGTACAATGACATTTACCTTTACTTCTAATAATATGGTAATAACATCAAAAATATCAGATCCTCTTGATTATAAGGAATCATATAATAGAAATGAAATTGTAGAAAATATAAAAAACAATGGAATTTATGAATTTACGGCTTTTATTGTTTTTGAAGAATATGGAATAGACATAAAACATACTTATAGATTTGTACTACAATCATCAAATTCATTAAGATTTTACTTAATAACCGATAAGAAAGATAATTCTCCAACGGTGCTTTTTAAAAAATAGAAAATAATTAAAAGGAGTTTAATATGACCAGTAAAGAATTATATAATGAGGCATACCGCTTACACTATTCACTAGCTGACTACGAAAACGCATTGCCCATTTACGAGAAAGTAATTAAACAATATCCCGATAGCAAAGAAGCTGAGTATGCCAGCAAACAGATCGAAAATATTAATAATATGAGTGCAGTCGAGAAACAAAGAAATAAAGAAAAACTTATAGATATTAAAGACACCTATACACCTCAAATTAAGAATAAAGAGAAGCTTGGATTCTTCTCATTTCGTACGCTGATAACCCCCGATATTATAAAAATACTATATGTGCTTGGTTTTATAGCGTTGACTATTGTTGGATTTGTAATGATGGTAAATTATTATGAAACCTATGAATTATTTATTGGTTTAGGTGTTATTCTTGTTGGAAATATTTTATGGAGACTTCTTTGTGAGGGAATAATATTAATGTTCAATGTCCATGAGATATTGGATTCTATTGAAAAGAAAATAAAATAAATAGCTAGGGCTTCTAGCAATCCAAGAAAAACCGTTCAATCTTTAATTTGGGCGGTTTCCTTATATTCGGCTTGTTTTTACTATACTTATTCTCCCCTGTTTGGCTTATTACCTTTTGTTTATAGGGCTTTTTCTCTATTAATAAGTGGAGTGTGTATATCCACTCAATATTGATTCAAATTTAAAGGCAAGTGGGTTTATTTTCTTTTTTTCTTTCCTCAACAGCTCACCCATTATTTCAGAACTTGATTTAACGGATATGTCAAATTCACTTTCCATAATAGATTTATATTCCCACATGTTTAAGCTATCTTTATCGAGATATACTTGATAAATAAGAGGTATAATCAAAAACATATCGATTGCACTTATTGTTTTGTCCTTTATTTTTACTGTCACATAAGTAAATTCAAAATCGTAGTTTTCTTTAATATATTCGGTGCTTGTATTTTCAAATTCATCTTTTACATCATAAGGAGCTTCCCACGTGAAAATTTCATCCGTAAACGTGTATGTATTCAATCTACCCCCTCCTTCAGCAACTTCTTTGTTAGTTTCTTTAGAAATTACTTTGTATAGAAAACCACCCCCATGAATAGGTCCATTTAATGGTGTTATATTAAAACTTATTTGCATCATAACATCATTACCGTAACTATAATATTCCTTTTCGATGGATGAAAATTCTGCTTTAAAATACTTTGTAGGGTCATTTTTGTCCCTAATGTTTCTATATTCAGTAATTGAAGAGTCTATTTTTGGCTTATAGATGTTAAGTTCTTCATTTAAATTAATTTGAGCTAGACTGTCCGCTTCAGAATAAACCTTATTAATCAAATATTCATCAGATGATTTCTTTTTATAATCTAAATAATCTGAATATGATAATTCTTTAAATTTACTCATTAAAATTATATTATCCTCAAAATTGCTTTTATGTGAATCAATCTCATAAATTATACTTTCATAAAGCGAGTCTTGTTTTATTAGTTTAGAAACGTCTTCAAGTTTTAATTTGTTTATTACTGATTTGTTTTCTATACAGGAAAGAAGAAGTAAGAATATTGGTAATAATAATATGATTTTTTTCATAGTATACCCCATAAATATATTTTTTATAAGTTAGTGCTCGAGCGATAATAAAACAAATATTTTTAGATTAGATATTATTCCTTAATTAAAAGCCACCCTCTCTGTTCAGATCAAGAGGTATTGCCAGAAGCCTAAGCTAATTATTTATACCTCGGCTTATCTGCCAACTGCTCCTCATACCTAACATCCTCCCCTTTCAAATATCGATAAAATGATCTCAGAATAATATCCGACATATCATCCTCGCTGAAGAGGCCTTCATCTTTAAAGAATTTTTGGAGAGGTAAATCTTGGAATTACTGCCACTTTGAGTGGAGTATAAAAAGTCCGTTTGTTTGGGTGGGACGGGATTGTTCAATTGCGATCGATCCGAAAATCCAATTTTCAGAGAGTTCAACCCTTCCACCCTTCGTCTCGAAGGATCGGGACTAGGGCAGGCAAGCGACAGGCACAGGCTTGGTTTTATGGGAGTGCCCAGTCCCGGGATTTCATCCCGGGTCATTATATGGTTGAACCTCTCCACGGGGTCGAGGTTCTGTGAACCGGACAGCTTGAAATCATTCAACCCTTATATCGATAAATAGTGTAAAATATATGATGCACATAAAAAAAGACGCCCCGAAGCTTCAGGGCGTCTTTACATTTCTCGCCTTATTCTATCAAGGATCACCCCGGGATCAATATTGAGTTTTGTGAATGCAAACCATTTTTTACCGAGATCTTTTAATGACGCCCCAATATGATAAACTTTTTCATTATCAATGATCATAAAGCGGTCATGAGCTTTATCGAATTTATAAATTTTTATCGGATCATATTGAATATTGTGTTTCTCGATATCAAGCTTGAGCTGTTTTGAAATATTATGGGTAAATATTGTGAGATCAATATTACTATGTCGTTTGGTAAACAACGTCAAAACCGTATCATCAATATAATTGTCGATAAGAATAATACTTCTATTGGCTGAACGAATAATATCCGATACAAGCTTATAAGCATCAAATATCTGACCATTAAAAAATATACCTTGCTTGGGTAAAGCATTTGAGTCTTCCAGTGCTTGAAATATATATTTAAAACGTTGTTCATTTTCCAATTGATTTAATTCTAATAGATCAAGTCTGTTAAAGACTGAAGCTTTTCTTGAAATAAAATGACGCATTTCAACAAATGCATTCATGATTTTAATGCTGATATCAATGGCAACACTACTTTTTAAAACAGCGGAAAGCATCGCAACACCCTGCTCAGTAAAAGCATAAGGTAAGTACCTGCTGCCACCACGCCCCTTTGAGGTCACAATCTGTGACCTCAATCCTTCAATCTCACATTGACTTAACTGAAATCTGAACGTTTCCGGGAACCGTTCAATATTCCGTTTCACCGCTTGATTAAGAACCTTTGTTTCAACCCGATATAATAAAGCTAAATCCCTGTCAAGCATCACTTGCATTCCCCGAACAGGATGTATCATCGTGTGAATTACATTATTTTCGACATTTTCAGTTAAGTGGATTTTATGTTTTTCTAGCATTAGTATTCTCTGTTTATTCAAAATATTAATAATTATGCTTCAGATTATTCATGAACTCCCGGAGAATATTATGGTGATTCTCTCTTATTTACAGAATATTTCATCATAATATATTCAATTATCATGTATAAATGTTTGACCTGCGCAAGATTTGTGATGCGAATCACACAAATCATCGTAATATTTATTATAAAAACCTTATCAAACATTTATAATTGGTGCACATATAAAAAAAGACGCCCCGAAACTTCGTGGCGGGATTTCGGTCGAGATGACAAATAAATTCTCCCCTTCTCTCTTTTCCCCTCTTCATTTCCGGGCGACTCCAGCATGCCATCCATAGCTTCAGCGAAGGATGGAGTCGCCCCTACTTTTATCTTTATACTTTATTCTTTAATCTTCGCTTTAGAGTATTTCAAAAATTCGATTCTCCTCGACTCTCACCATCGCGACATATCAACAATTCGTGTAATTTGAGATCTCTCCACTGCATCCCGACCCCGAAACTTCGTGGCGGGATTTCGGTCGAGATGACAAATAAATTCTCCCCTTCTCTCTTTTCCCTTCTTCATCCCCGGGCGACTCCAGCATGCCATCCATAGCTTCAGCGAAGGATGGAGTCGCCCCTACTTTTATCTTTATACTTTATTCTTTTATCTTCTCTTTAAAGATCATTCAAAGGATTCAGTAAAAAATCGATCAAGTTAATTCTTTTTATACCGTCTTTATCTCCTCCCCATATTTTATCCATAGATAATACAATTTTCGGATAATTATCGTTGATCTTTAATAAAGGTCGGAACTCTCTTTCAACTGTTTCTTTTCCTGAAAGTAAATATGTAACTTGAAAGTATATTTTTTCATTATTCTTTTGGGCTATAAAATCCACTTCATAACTATCTAGCTTACCAATCGTGACCCTATACCCCCTTCGTAAAAGCTCGATATAAACAATATTTTCAAGCAACATAGAAATATCATCATATCTATAGCCTAAAACACTATGTCTTATACCAGAGTCTGAAGAATAATATTTTTCATATATCTCCAAATGCTTCTTTCCTTTAATATCATAACGCTGGGCCTTAAACGTAAGAAAGGCATCATTTAAAAAGGAAATGTAATTTTGAACGGTATCAACACTTACCTTAATATTTTGAGACTTTATGTAATCTGAAATTCTTTTTGCCGATGTTATATTGCCAATATTATCAAATACAAATGAGGCGATCCTTTCAAATAAACTCACATCTCGAATAGCATATCTTGCAACAATATCTTTTAACAAAATAGTATTATATATTGAGTTAATGTATTGAAATATAATCTCATCCACCAAAGGCAGATTATGAATACCGGGTAAACCACCGTATTTTAGGTAGAGTTGAAATTCATCCTCAATCACAAGAGCTTTTTCTCCCCGAAAAGTTAAAAACTCTTTAAAACTCAGTGGGTACATTGAAATAAGCACATACCTCCCTGTTAAAAGGGTCGCCAGTTCTGAAGATAGCATTCGGGAATTTGATCCTGTTATATATATATCAATTATTCCTTCGGCTAAAAATGACGTGATAGCTTTTTCCCAATCTTTGATTTCTTGTATTTCATCAATAAACAGATATTTCTTTTCGCTATTGTCTGATAGCTTTTCTTTGACATATAGATTTAATACGGAATAATCTTTAATGAATTCAAATTCCAGTAATTCTTTGTTGATATATAAAATATTACTCTCCAAAACTCCTTTATCAACAAACCTTTTGATTAGTAATGTCATAAAAGTGCTCTTTCCACACCTTCTAATACCCGATATAACTTTTATTATAGGCTTATCAATATAAGGAGCAATTTCTTTATAGATTTCATTTCGTTCAATCATCTTATCTCTCCATGTTTCCTTTATACTCGAATCTTTTAAAGATTAGTGTTATTTATTATACTATGCAAGAATTATTCTGTTATTATTGCTTTTCTTCGACTATAGTCGAAACTTATATTTTTCTCTAGATATTGTACGGGAGGCTCTTGCATGCCGACCGAAGCTTCAGCGAAGGATGGAGCCTCCCTCTTCATTTCTGGGCGACTCCAGCATGCCATCCATAGCTTCAGCGAAGGATGGAGTCGCCCCTACTTTTATCTTTATACTTTATTCTTTAATCTTCGCTTTAGAGTATTTCAAAAATTAAATCCTCTTTGACGGTCATCATCGCGACATATCAACAATTCGTGTAGTTTGAGATCTCTCCACTGCATCCCGGCCCCGAAGCTTCGTGGCGGGATTTTGGTCGAGATGACAATCTGCGGAAGGACGAGCTGGCAGGTCTATTACGTCGCCCCTACTTTAATCTTTATACTTTATTCTTTTATCTTCTCTTTAAAGATCTCCTCCCAGCGACCACAGCCATCTCGGACTGGAAAATCCATCCCCGTTATATTCCCAAGCGCAATCGATACGCAAGAGAGCAAAACCGAGATAGACCCGTATGCCCACCCCGACGGAACCGATCATATCTTCCCAGGTATTGCCGATCATCCAGGCACCATTTTCTACTAATTGCAAGCTATCGGACCAGGCGACTCCCACATCGGCGAACAATACGCCGCGGACCTGGAAGAACTGGACCGGCGGCAATCCGAATTTTGCATATTCGATGAAAGGAAATCTCAATTCCGCATTGAAGAGCATGAATTTATCACCCCAGGTCTGGAACAAGGTAGCTCCGCGCACCGGCATGATATATTCGCTTAAATAATACATACTCAGTTGCTCTGAAAAGCTGTCGCCGTTATTGCCAAAGATCGGCGCATTGGGATTATAGACGTAGTTGATCCAATTGTCGATACCACCCAATAAGAAGGTCTGCGGGTTGGGTCCAAAAGAGGCCCCGCCGTTAAAACGGAAGGCCAAATGATAATTGTTCGTGATCTTAAAATATTGACGGAAATCCAGTTTCGCCGTGTAAAATTCCGGTGTTTCGGCCGTTATTTTGGGTGACATGTCCAGACTGAGCCGGTAGCGACTGCCATCCATGGGCCCGGTATAAGAAAAGATGGTATTGTCTTTGACCAGAGCCAGTTCCGTGCGAAATTCATGGATATCTTCGTCGTACAGTGCCGCAATAGCCGGATCATCCAGAAGGTCCCGCTTCACATAATAATATGAATTGTTCAACTCGATACGATGATATTTATTGATGGGATAATCGACCATAAAATTCACACTTCTATTGGTATAACGGGTCACAAAATAACCAAAAGGATTGGTCTCTGATACTTCTCCGGGAATATAGGTGGCATAATTATCCGATTGGTTCATGACGATCAATCCAAAATTCGTTCGATAACGACGATAATAATAAGCCAAGGCATAATCTGAATTTTGCAGGTCGATGTAAAGATCGGTCCCGATATAGACCTGATGATCGCCCATCACATCCGAGAACATGAAAGTTGCCTGGCCCTGAACACCATAAAAAGTAGAATAACCAAATTGGCTATCCACAAGATCTAGTGAGAACATGGTTTTATAGGGTTTATCTATATAAGAGCCGGAATCGTCAATGATCTCCGTACTATCCAAGGCGACGATCTGTGAATCAGGTGATTCCATGCCATAAGCGTACTGGGGGACAAAAACGTAATCTGCATAATCCGAAACACGTTGAACTTCATCATCGCCTTTAACAATTCGAACTTTTTCTTCTTCAGGTTTGACATCTTCCGCTAAACGTCTTATTCGCTCCTTTTTCATTGTCACTTCCGTGATATCAAAAGGCTTGTCGATGGATTCAGTCATATAACGTGTTTTATGCAGTTCTTTTTCTTCCACCCCAAATGGATCATTCATCCTAAAAATATCCCAGCCGTAATCTTTAAAAGCACAGAAGATCAGATTCTCCCCGGTAAGATCAAGATTTAAGTGAAATATACCGCCCACTACATTAGTTATGGGATAAGCATCGCCCTCATTTGGCTGTATGTAAATATTATTGATCCCGTTGGCATCGGAGGTATACACAAATCCTCGTCCCTGAGGATCCATGTAGGGGTAATTTTCATCATAGTTCGTATGCGTTTCCGCGGTCTTTATTTTTGATTCGACATTCACCATATAGATATCACGCTGATAGGGATGACGTCCGTCGCGAACATCTTTGGATTTTAAACGCTCGCTGATATAAACAATATGTTTGCCGTCGGGGGCCCACTGCGGATTCTCATCCCCTTGTGTATCTTGGGTCAAGTTGACAAGGATCCCATCCTGCAGGTTATACATAAAAATATCGCTCTGTTCACCGTTGTGACCGGAAAAGGCAATAATATGATTGTCTGTTGGGTGATAAGCCGCAGAGAACACGCCTTGTAATTCCGGCATAGGATAGAATTCTTGTTTTCCACTTCTCACGTCCACAACCACCAGGGCATCATGCTGGCCAGTCTTGGCTGCAAATACAATATTTTTTGAGTCAGCGGACCAGGAAATACCGGGTGACATCCATTTCAGTTCTTCAAGATTGGCTTTTCGCTGACCTTTTACCAGACGTTTCATGCGTTTTCCGTCCTGAACATCCATTAAATATATATCCGCGTAACCCTTTCTATCACTCAGGAAAGCAATACGACTTCCCGAAGGTGAAATAGCCGGAGCAATGTTCTGAATATTTCTCATTTTTTTATGATCGGTCAAACGAACAGATATTTCGTGAATGTCTTCACTTACACTGATATCGGGCCAGTATATTTTTTTAAGGTAGTGATGCCATTCTTCCGTAAACTCTTCTTTTGACATATTAAATGTGTACTTTATCCCTTTTTCGACATCAAGGTAAATTTTTAGTTTGGTATAAAATTCAGTTAGTTTTTGATACCCATAGGTCTCACGGATAAATTTGAAAATGCTTTGTCCACCTTTGTAGGCATAATAACCTGTCAAAGCCTCAAGAGGATAAGCTTCAAATTGACTGTTATAGGTAAAATCGCGCATGAACATATCGGCTTCCGTATCCCAACGCGAGGATTCATATTCAGCGCTTCCTTCCGCCAACCAGAGCGGGATATTCAGTCTTACAGCCCCGGAAATAATGGATTGAATGCTGCCGCTGTAATAGAGATCGTTCATAAAAGCATGTAAAAGCTCGTGGTGGATCACATGACGAAAATCGCTATAAGATCCCTCAAAAGGAACGACTACACGATTCTTGAACAACTCGGTAAAACCACCGACTCCTTCGGGCATATAAGAATTAGTCGTATTAGTTTGTTGAAAATCATTATGACTATCATAAACAATAATGGCATAGCGTTTTTTTAGATCCCAGTCAAGAAGCGTGGAAAGGGATTCATAGGAAGATTCTGCAGTTTGCGCACAAAAATCTGAAATAGTTTTATTTTCACCATTGAAGTAGATATTAAAGTGTTTGCTTTGAATAAAATTCCAGTCAAACACATCATATTGAACTTTATTTTGTCCAAATTGCGCAAAAGAAAGGTTAAAAACCAAAAGTATCAATATGAATATGTGTCGTAATAATTTCATGATTTTCACTTTATCTTGCTTCCTAACTACAGGATATGGAAATTGTTTCTTGCTTTTTATTTTGCGAGTTCTTCTTCAAGAATTTCTCTAATCTCGGCATGGATCTCTTCAATACTGCGATTACCATCAATAAGTTTGCAACGATCGGGTTCCTGTTCAGCAAGAATAAGATAACCCCGACGGACTCGTCCTCTAAATTCCCGACTTTCACATTCAAGTCTATCGGCTATCCCGATTCGTTGATCAGATACATCAAGATTGGTATCAATAATAAAGGTTAAGTCAGGAATAAGTTCATGTGCGCCGATCATATTTAATTTATTGATCAGATCAAGCGGTATTTCTCGTCCATAACCCTGATAGGCTGTGGTGGAATCATAAAAACGATCGGATACAACAACACCGCCTTTTTCAAGGTGAGGTTTTATTACTTCTGAAACAAGCTGAGAACGGGCAGCGGCATAAAGCAATAATTCTGTACGGGAATTCATTTCCATATGTTCTTTATTCAATAATACTGAACGAACTGCATTTCCAATGGGCGTATGTCCGGGATCAAAACAGTGCAGTACTTCATGATCTTTAGAGAGAAATTCCACGCATCGTTTTGCTTGCTTGCTTTTTCCTGAACCGTCAATGCCTTCAAAAGTAATGAACATGTGTATCCCGTTTTTTATATTTGCTTAATTTATAAAATTTGTGTTTGAAAAGAAAGACGATTATCATATAAGACGTAAAGACCTTCCGGCTGGTGTCCAAACGTAGAGAGGATCTGCCGGATGGTCGGAAAAGAATGAAGAGGAGAGTGGGAGAAAGGGAGAAGAGGAGACAAAAGACCCTTCTTTGCTACCCCAAAGCGTCGGGGCGAAGGGCAGGCTCTACTTCCCCGCCGGCTGGGATACGTAGAGCAATCGTAAGTCCCGTAGGGACGATAGCTTTGTAGAAATGTAGTCACATAAAAAACATAAGCTCCCTATGAGCGGAACAAAATCAATTGATAATTAATCCCCCTACGCTCTGTGAGCTTCGGAGGACAGGTAAAGGACAATTGACAATTACGTGAATCGTAAGACGTGAACCATAAGACGTGAACCGGCAGGCATGAGACGTAAATCATTAACCCCGAGCTTGTCGCCTGTCGGCCGTAGCTTTAGCGTAGGCTGGAGGGGTTGAACTTTAAATAACCCGGGATGGAATCCCGGGACCTTGAAAACTTAATAAATCACAACCCTGAGTTTATCGCCTGCCTGGCGTAGCCTTGGCGAAGATTGGAGGGGTTGAACATGATAATTTGAAATTAGCGCATATTAATTCTCTGTGACATGACACTCAGAGAGATCCTGAACATCGGTATCCACCCCCGATGTTTCGGGGTTTCAGGATGACTAAGAAAGTGGGGTACGAGTTCAACATTCCTTGTGAGACATAAAACGTTAGTCCCGTAGGGACGATAGCTTTGTAGTTTATCAGTTCAATTTAAATCATCAGCTCCGTAGGAGCGGAACAAAATCAATTGATAATTAATAAAGGACAATTGACAATTACGTGAACCGTGAAACATAAAACGCGATCCGTAATAGTCTAATGTCATTTCGACCGAAGTGAGTACACTGAAAGTGGATGAGCGAAGCGGAGAAATCTCAAACTCATTATTATTGAACGATTAATTTGAGATCTCTCCACTACACTGCGTTCCGGTCGAGATGACATAAAATCTTATATGTAAAGAATATTACCTGTGATCTTTTACCGTTTACTGTTCCCCAACCTCACAATGCACGATCTCACCAAAATATATGCGATGGAAATCCGTCTGACCTGTGTATTTGGACATAATGCTTTTATCCAAGAAGTGTTGTTCATCCATATCCTGCCAATACATTTTTTTGCAGGCAAGGATCAGGTTCGCTTCAGCAAAACCCGGCGCATCCACCCCGGGGACGGCAATAGGTGTCAATCCGGCAACAATATGTTTATCGGCGACATCACGACCGGAGGTAGACCCTAGATAAGACAGAGCTTTTTTTTGATCTTTTGGAAATCGACACAATGTAAAGGTATCGTATTTGTCCATGAACTCCATTGTATAGCGCGAAGGTCTGACCACAACTTGAGCAAAGGGTTTGTTCCACATGCATCCGATACTTCCCCAAGCAACGGTCATCGTGTTGAAATCATGATTTTTAAAATTTCCGGCTGTCAGTAAAAACCATTCGTTTTCCCAAACAGAAAATGGTTTAAGCGTCAACTCTTTGATCTTAATCTTCGTTCTTTGCATTATTATCTCCCTTTTCAAAAAAATAGTAACATTTTTTTACATTTAAAATTAAATTCTCGGCAACTAACGAATAAATAGGAGTTCCAATGGCACAACAAGAACTGAATTACGTATGCCCCAAATGCGGCAGTCGCAAATATGAGCTGGATGAAATTCGCACCACCGGTGGCGGACTGAGTAAATTACTGGATGTTCAAAACAAGAAATTTACCGTCGTTAGCTGCGAAAAATGTAAATATTCCGAACTTTATAAAGCCAATACCAGTATGCTGGGTAATATCTTTGATCTTTTTATCGGAGGCTAGAAACAATTGACAATTGACAGTTGACAAAGGACAATTGACAATTGGTGTTGTTAAATGTAGGGAACAGGCATCATTCTTCGCTAAAGCTACGAACGACAAGTGCCTGTTCCTTTTACTTTGTGCTTGAAAATATATGTTTGAGTGAAAAAGTGCCAACCGTAATACCGCCCCGATTACCAAGACCAAAACAAGTATTATTTTACTAAAATCGGATTTACAGAGCGATAATTAGGTATGTAAGGTTTACCGGAGTTTATGATAGCACAAATTATCTTTAGAAGTTTATTTCCGAC
>Ga0222658_1001129_pt1 | contig 12297 bp, 9 predicted proteins | sample AntAcemetagen476_FD_179830 | JGI IMG/M metagenome (GOLD analysis project Ga0222658, IMG submission 179830) | Saline water microbial communities from Ace Lake, Antarctica - #476 | ecosystem: Environmental > Aquatic > Non-marine Saline and Alkaline > Saline | place: Antarctica: Ace Lake | collected... | reverse complement strand
CAATCTTGTTTTTATGGTTTCTACCTGTGCACCAACTCCTACCATCTGAAAATCTGGAAGGTTATTAAGCTCCTCGGTTTCTCCGGGATTGCGAATGCCATCTATTACCCAGTTACTAGGCATGTCCTTAACAATAGTTTCCCGAACCTTGCGCCCCAAAGCTCCGGCACCGTGTTCTTCTCGCAACTGATTACCAACGTTTTGAAGGTTTTCTCGTGTGTGCTCAAGCCCTCGCTTCGTTGCTTCTTCCCGCACCATATCCGAAAGAGAAATGTATTTGTAACCGCGTTGCTGCAGCAATTTGGCAACTTCTCCCTTTCCACTACCCATGCAGCCGGTGAGACCTACGTACTGTGACATTAGACGTATCTTATGCCCTTATTATACTTAGGTTCAACTAAGTCATGCTATTCCCACCTCATAGCTTCCATAGGACTTAAGTTCGCTGCTTTTTGAGCAGGATACAATCCAAATATAATACCAGTGCTCGCTGCCATTCCAGCTGCCATGAGTATTGCATTAAAGGAAAGCGCGTAACTAAATCCGCCAAGTAACTGACTCGCAATTAGGTAGAGCAAATATCCAATTCCTATTCCGCCCAAAATACCGATGAATCCGCCAATCATAGTTAGAACTACTGCTTCTAATAGGAACTGGAGTAGAATATCGCTCTTCTTGGCACCAACAGCTTTGCGCAGGCCTATCTCTTTTGTTCGTTCGGAAACAGATACAAGCATAATGTTCATAATTCCTATTCCTCCTACCAGTAGAGAAATTCCTGCGATTAGCCCAAGGAAGATAGTGACTCCCATGGTCACGGCAGTAATAACCTCCATTGCCTGCTCTACGCTGCGAGCATAGAAATCGTCTTTATCTGGATCATCTTCCGGATTGTCGATGTTATGCATCTGGCGCAGGAGAGAAGTTAGATCCGCCTGTGCAAGATCTATGGAAGTTGTGGACTGGAGTGAGATGTAATCTATGTACCGTGTTCGACCTTTCATCACTTTAGCCACAGTGATCGGGACGAACGCAGAAGAATCCATAGTGGCAGTTAGAGGTGACCCGAGAGATGCCATTACACCAACCACAGTGAACTTGCGTGCTCCAATGGTTACGCGTTTACCAATTGGATTTTCGTATGGGAATAGATCTGTTGCCGCCTGAGTACCAAAAACAACCACGCTACGTGCACCGCTCACATCTGCATCAGTCAGCAAACGACCTTCACTGGCTTCAAATGACCAGTTATTAAAAATCTCTTTGGTAGTACCCATTATCATTGGTGAAATTTCTTCATCTCCGTACGTCACACGTTCACCGAGGAATATCGCAGGTGAAACACTGGTAACGGTGCTTAGGCCTTTTATAGCTTCGTAGTCACTAAAAGTGATGCTGAGTACATCTTTGCCAACATCCTGCAAACCTTTGGCATGGATCTCGAACACGTTGCCACCAAACTGCTCCATTTGGTCTAGTATCCACCTCTCAAAACTGGAACCAATGGATACCATGAGGATCACCGACCCAACACCAATAATAATTCCGAGCGTGGTGAGAATAGATCGCGACTTGTGGCGTCTAAGACCCTCTAGGGAAACGGAAATGAGATCTTCAGCAAACATAGTGTATAAATAAATTATTCATATCTTAGCGCTTCCATTGGGCTTAAACGTGAAGCGCGGCGTGCTGGATAAATACCAAAAACAAGACCGACAATGGCAGAGACAACTAGTGCAACCACAATTGCGCCCGGCGAGATTCCAAAGGTGTATTGGGCTAGATACTGGTTCACGATAAGCGCGATTATGTATGCCAAGAATAGGCCACCAAGCACACCAATCATCCCGCCAATGAATGTGAAGTAGACCGATTCCACCAGGAACTGAAACAGAACGTCATTTTTTTTGGCGCCCACAGCTTTGCGCAAACCGATCTCCTTTGTTCGTTCTGAGACAGCAACGAGCATGATGTTCATTATTCCGATTCCTCCAACAACCAGAGAAATACCTGCCACCATAGTTATAAACATTGTGAGACCAAGAGAAACAGAACCTAGAATATCTTGCGCCTGCTCTGCTGTACGAACGAGAAAGTCGTCGTTTTCTGTATCGTCCTCACCCTCTTTTGGAGCAGTAATTTGATGACGCTGCCTAAGTAGCAACTGCACATCGAGCCTCGCCGTGTCCGGACCATTCACTGAACGGAATGTGACCATATCCAGATATGATCGATTGATCATGGCCTGTGCCACACTGAACGGAATCATTATGCGGTCATCCATATTCTGGAAGAACTGTGTGCCAACAGGCTTGAGAATACCTATCACCGTGAATTTTCTATTGGCTACTTCTATCCTTTTGCCGATTGGATTTTTTGAGAAAAAGAGATCTTCCACAATATCTGGACCAATTACGGCAACTGCACTTTGTGTCTGCTCGTCATCTTCGTCATGCGCTCTCCCTTCCTCTATTTCAATATTCTGGTTTAAATAGTAACCAGGTGTAGTGGCAATGATGCGTGGATCTGTTGTTTCTCTCCCAAACTGTGCGTCACCTGGCACAAAAACAATTGGCACCGGTGTTTGGATTGTCGTCAGCTTCTTCATTGCCTCTACATCGCTTAATTTGATGGAATCAAAACCCGGCTGGATGGATGCCGCTCCACCCTCCGGCCCTTGGTTTCCCGGCCATAGTGCCAATGTCTTGGGTCCAAGAATGCCAATTTGCCCCAAAATCACTCCTTCCATGCTTTTTCCAACTCCTGTCATAAGAACAACAGAGCCCACACCAATAATGATGCCAAGCATGGTGAGCAGTGACCGGCCTTTGTTGACGGTCACACCGATCGTAGCCGTCTTAAAGAGGTCGGAGATTCGCACGATCTATTTGAGGGAAGATTCTTTTTTGGCAACGCGTGTTTTGAATTTGGTGGTATCAGAAACAATACGCCCATCGTAGAGCTGAATTATACGATCTGCGTGTTCTGCAGTTGTCTTCTCGTGCGTCACTATTACAATCGTGTGCCCTGCTTCGTGAAGATCCTGCAGTGCAGACATCACCTGAATACCGGACTTGGAGTCTAAGTTTCCGGTTGGCTCATCTGCAAAAATCACTTCCGGCTCTGTTACCAGAGCACGTGCGATTGCCACGCGCTGCTTTTGCCCCCCAGAAAGCTGATTGGAGAGAAAGTCACTGCGGTCAGAAAGGTCCACAGCTTCGATTGCTTTCTTAACCCTCTTCTCTCTCTCGTCCACAGGAATGGATGGATGATAGATAAGTGGAAGCATTACGTTGTCTTTAACAGATGTGCGTGGAAGTAAATTGAATGCCTGAAAAACAAAGCTCACACGCGTTGCACGAATCTGCGCAAGCTTGTCATCATCCATCTGACGTGTGGGCTCTCCATGGAATAAGAATGTTCCACTGGTAAAGTGATCCAAAAATCCAATGATATGCATGAGTGTGGATTTACCGGAGCCAGATGGACCCATGATGGCTAAGGACTCGCCCTTCTCTATTTTTAAATCAATATCAAATAGCACCTGCGTTTCCAATTCTTCATTGAAATACGACTTGCAGAGCTTCTGTATTTCGATGAGTGGTGGTGACTTCTTTTTCAAAGAATTGAGGGAAAACCATGGAACTATTATTTCTTAATAAGTACTACTACCGTCTCCCCTTCTTTTACACCACTTATCACCTCTACTGATCCACCTTCGCCGTCCATACCAATCGTTACATCGCGCTCTTCTATTTCACTATCTTCAGCAAGTATGCGAACCGCATCCTGCCCTTCGTCTCCGGTAATAACTGCACGGCCAGGAATGATGATGATGTCTTCGCGACTGTCAGTATAGATTTCTGCATCACCAGTCATGCCGATCTTGAGCATATCCCCCTGATCAACGAAATCCAGTTTAGCCCTGTACTTAGATACTCCATCGCGATCTGTTGCTGCAGGATCAATCTCTGAAACAGTCAGTAAGAACTTCTCATTTGGGAATGCATCTACTTCTATAGCACCCGTTTGTGTCAGTTGCACTTTGGGGATATCGATCTCTGCAACGTACAACACTATGCGATACGGTGATACTCCGAGCATTGTAATGGCTGCATCGGAAGCAAAAGAAGTAGAGAGCAACTCCCCTTCCTTCAAATTTACTTGTGTGATGGTACCGTCGAGCGGTGCCTTGATTACAGTATCCTCAAATCGCTCACGTGCTCGTTGCAGCTGCGCGTAGTACTGATTCACTCGCGCTCTCGCAGAGTCAATATCTGTCTGACGTGCACCTGCGCGCAATAGAGCCATCTCGGCTTCCTCTGTTCGCAAAGATGTTTCATATGTACGAATTGCAGCGATCGCCTCATCACGCGCACCTTCCGCAGCAATAACAGTCTTCTCCTCTGCTGCAATCTTAGTATCGAAACCTGCGGCAGCATCACGCATCGTCTTATGCGCACTCTCGAGTGCGCTCTGTGCAGTTTGAGCATTCGTCCTTTGTGTAGCGATGTCACTCTTACTACTTTCGCGATCAGCGTTTGAGAGCGAAGGAGAAATGGGAAGTGATGATACCGTGCTATAAGTCTGGTTAAGAGTTGAACCAAGAGCTGCAACATTATCACGTGATAGAGCAAGTACGCTGATAGCATCATGATAATCACGCACAGTAGAAATACGATCCAAATCTGCATTGATTAATGAATTCGCTGATTTGAGATTATTTAGAATACTCTGATACTCATGTGGTGCGTATTTAATAAATCCATCCTGCAAATCAACATTGTTGAGAACATCATCCAAGGAGTTGATTGCCGTGAGTGCTATGGAGAGATTCTGCGATGCGCTGCTTTTCGCTGTTGAGATGTATCCATCCAAACTTACACGCGCTTCATCCTGCAAGATCTCAAGTTTCCGCTGCGATATTTCAAGCGTGCGCTCAGATGTATTTAGTGACTCACGAGCAGCTTCCAACGAAGCCTTTTTGTTTAGAACAGATGCTTCGCGAATAGCGATTTCTTCCGGTCGTGTTCCTTCCATGAGCTCTCTTAAATCTGCTTGCGCAGAAGCTACTTGAGCAGCAGCAGAGTTTACATCTGCCGCGAGTCCACTCGAGCGCAGACGAGCTAGCTCTTGTCCTTTTGTTACAACATCCCCCTCTCCAACATTTACCTGATAAACAATTCCCGTGATTGGAAACTGTAACTTGATATCTTTTTCAGAAATCACTTCTCCCACTGCTTCCACTACCTGACGTAGATCTCCTCTCGTAGACATTTCTGTTATATATTCCGGAGGAGCTGGCTGACGCAAGTACCAAATAAATAGGTACAACATGCTGAATATCAACAGAACCGCCAAACTCGTCTTCGGGCGCTTGCGCACAACCCGAGATACGAATTGGTAGAATCCTTTGGGCCAACGAAGAATAGAGGCTAGATTCATAAGCTATTAATTAGTCTAGAAGAATAAGTTATTATACCACAATTTTCAAGCTTTTTGTAGTGTTTGACATTCAGCAATGCGACGGAGAGACTCATCTACTGCCTCCTTGACAGGTCTCATATGAATACCCGCCTGCATAAGTTTGTCGGAATTCAAAATACACGTACTCCTTCCCGCCTTTGCAACAGTTGAGAGACCCTCCAGTGAAAGACGTGAAAACTGATGCGAAGGATCAACAACCTCTTTATAGAGCTGCATTATCTCGTAGGGCGAAATACTACCTGGATTCACCATATTAAAAACACCTGTATGCCGCTCTTCTGTAAGCTTTTTCACAGTTACAAAGAAATCTGGCAAATATGTCATAGAATTTTGAGCATCGAGTACCTGATCGTACTTTTTGAGCTTACTAATTAGGTTACGATCTTCTGTACTGCCATCGAACGGCATGCGCAGACGCAGCACAAGTATGCCCTGATCAGTAAATTCATTGAGCATTCGGTCAATCCACGTCTTCGTACGTGAATAGAAACTGCCTGAGAAATTCGGTGTGTCCTCTTCTGAAAAACCTTTGCCGCCATTATCTCCTGTATAAATACAACCAGATCCCAAGTGAACCCAGTAAATCCCACGATCACCGCATTCCTTTAGAATTACCATAGGTCCAGTTACATTGCTGTGAATGGTCTCAAGCTTGTGATCTTCGCACCAATCTATGTTCGGCCGACCGGTCTTGCCAGCGGCGTTGATGACTATGTCCGGCTTGTGCTCATCTAGTTCTCGTTCAACATCCGTCGCATTCGCGATATCTACAGTAGAACCAATGGCTCCCGGAAATTCTTCCAGAAACTGGTGGCCGAAAAAGCCTTTGCTACCAAATACGAGAAGTTTCATCCGAACTATGTTAGTGCTTTTCAAGATTTGATGCAGCTGATTAACGTACTTTTGGGTGCCTAATGACAACTACTCTTGTTATTCGATAAATTGCTGTATAGTTGCGCTGTCATGCACGTCATATCCAGCCAAACTTGTTGTTGTCAAAATACCTGCAAGAAGGAGGCTGGCTCTGTTGTATGCACATAACATAATTCAAAAATACGACAGTTATCACACCCTCCTTCGGAGGAGTTTTTTTATATTTTCCATTTTCAAAACCATGAATCACATTCTCAACACCATCGGCAATACTCCACTCATTTCATTCAGTGGCATTCATGCCAAGCTAGAAACAACTAACCCCACAGGGAGCATAAAAGACAGAATGGCTGTGTACATGATCCGTATGGCAGAACAAAGAGGAGAATTACAGAAGAATAACGAAATCATTGAAGTCACCTCTGGCAACACAGGGATCTCTCTTGCGATGATTTCTGCAATTCGCGGATACAGATTTACGGCCGTCATGCCGGAATCTATGAGTATCGAGAGGGTCAAAATGATCCAAGCTTTTGGTGCAAACATCGTTACTACGCCGGCTGCAGAGGATATGGCAGGTGCTGTGCAAAAGTACCACGAGCTAGTAGCAAACAACCCTAATGCCTGGTTGCCAAAGCAATTTGAAAGTCCAGATAATATAGTCGCCCATAGAGACGGGCTGGGTCAGGAAATACTTGAGCAGATGGATGGCAATATCGACGCCTTTGTAGCTGGTACAGGTACTGGAGGTACATTAATTGGTGTGGCTCAAGCTTTGAGGAATGCAAATATTGATGCACACATCATTGCGGTTGAACCAGAGGAATCCGCAGTGCTATCTGGAGGAGAACCGGGGCTGCATCTCATTCAGGGAATCGGCGAAGGATTTGTTCCAAAAATACTCCAGGAGAACCTAAACCTTGTTGACGAAGTAATTACCATTAAAAGCCAAGATTCAATTAATGAAGCTAAGCAATTAGCTGAGCAATATGGGATATTTGTGGGAATCAGCTCGGGGGCGAATATTCTGGCTTCTATCAAGGCTCATGAGAGATTTAAGAACGTTGTGACTGTTCTTCCTGATCGTGGTGAGAGATATCTGAGTGCTCAATAAAACAAACTATACGGCACATATTATCGAAATCCCTTTGGAGTGACCGTTCAGCAGATATACACTGTACAATATGCCGAAAGACCATTATGGCTTTGACGTGCAAAAAATTAACTGCCTAGCAGATGTTTCACCAAATAAGTCTGCTCATTATGTTTATGGAACAACAGATATTGATATTCATTTTTTATACAAGCCAGCACATCCTTCAAAAGGATTATTAGTGGTATTTCATGGAGCTCGTTATATGAAGGGGAACAATCTCATACCACCTCTACCTATATTTAGGCTATATGACTATCAAGCAGATGGAATAAGTGTCTTATCTATTGGTGACCCTGTTCTACAAAAATATGATTCAACCAAATTAGAGCTATCTTGGTTTTTAGATACGTGTAAATGTAACTCAACAAAACATATAGTGAATATGATTAGTCATATCAATAAACTAGAAGAGTCTAACAATATTTTATTTTTTGGATCTTCGAGTGGCGGTTTCCCGGCAGCAAAGTATGCATGTATTTTTAAGCAAAAAGCATTATTTAGTAACAGCCAATTGTATTTGGAGAAGTACCATTATTGGCAAAAATTAAACGAAATATTAAAAGCAAATAATGACAGAATTGTAGGAGATACAAATATAGTTGAAGTCATTGAGCATTGTGGCATGCCAATGAAGATAGGAATCTACTCAAATATGCTTGATGTAGATCATCACAAAAATCATGCTGAGCCTCTTGTGGAATATTTACATAATTCTGGTTATTCAAATATTGTGGAATATTGTGCTTTTAAATGTGAAGCACCTGAAAATGGATCTGTGCATCATGCTCAATGGACGCGCCCATATAAAGATTTAATCGAAGAGTACTTAAATCACTCCAATGAGACGTGCGAAGCAAATCTGCGTGCACAGCACCAATTAGCAGCTTAAGAATATATGAAGCTCTTTTGTTGTGAATGGCATAGCTTTATGAGACGCCTCTTCACATTTGTATTTTTGTTGTACAATGCCATCAATGCCACCCAAGAAACGTAAAAAGGCCACACGACGACGCACAACTCGGCGCACACGTACAATAAAGGGGCTCGACCTCAAAGACTCTACGCAGCGCCAGATTAGCGGCATTTCTCAGATAGCACTGGGAGTGCTACTCGTACTTGTACTTCGTGGACAAGCAGGGCCAGTTGGCGAGGCACTTAGCAAAGCACTCGTATTCTTTTTCGGATCATGGGGAATTGTGCTTCCTGTATTTTTGCTACTCTCAGGCTTGCTTCATTGCTTCGCTCCATCGAGCACTATTGAACTAAAGCGTGGAACAGGTCTAGTACTCGGATTCCTGGCCTTCCTAGGCATAGTTCACTTGCAAGCCCCACTGGATCAACTCGCAGTGGGACGTGACCAATATGCAGGTGCGATTGGTTTTTTGATGAGCGTGCCGTTTGTGCTCTTTGCCAGCCGCGCCGTGGGTTACACCATATTAAGTGCGCTTTTGCTTGGTGGCATATTTATTGCTTTCGAACCGGATATTGGAAATCTATGGAATGGTATTCGCACACTTGTTACCAAGCCTGCAGATAAACCCGCTCGCCGAAAACGGACAGTTGACTCGGAGGAGGATGAACCAACTGAAGATGAAGATCTTGTTGAGCAAGATCACAATGCTCCTGAGCTAAGCATAGTACGACCGGAATTTGCTCAACAGGCAGTAAAAAAGGCGGCGAAGGCAAAAATGCGAGAGGAGAATGCAGCGGCAAAAGTAAAGAAGGGTGACACTCTCCAGATGCAAGATACGCGATACGAAGAATGGAACTTTCCTGCTTATGATCTATTGGAAAATGAGCAGGGTCATCTAACTGTTGATGATGATGAGCTTAAGAGCCAAGCACGACTAGTAGAAGAAAAACTGGAAGAGTTCGGAATCGACGTGACAATGAAGGAGGCACACCCGGGGCCAACTGTTACTCAATTTACTCTGCAGCCTGCCGAAGGAGTTAAGCTAAGTCGCATTGGTGCACTTAAAGATGACCTGGCTCTCGCTTTAGCAGCAAGTAGTCTTCGTATCGAAGCGCCGATTCCGGGCAAGGCACTCGTTGGTCTCGAGATGCCGAACCGAATTCGGACAACTGTACATCTGCGAGAGATTCTTGAGAGCCCACAATTCACGCAGAGCGAATCTAACCTCACTCTACCTTTGGGGCGTGATGTCTCCGGTGATGCGGTCGTAGCACCACTAAACGACATGCCTCACCTCCTAATTGCAGGCGCTACCGGATCAGGAAAGTCCGTCTGTATGAACACCTTCCTTACAGCTCTTCTGTTCCAGAACGCACCGCACGAACTCAAGTTCATCCTAATAGACCCAAAACGTGTTGAGCTTATGCCATACAACGGAATCCCTCACCTGCTCACACCAGTCATTACAGAATCGGAAAAGGCTTTGCAGGCATTGCGTTGGGTAGTTGCAGAAATGGGACGACGACTCCATAGATTCTCGGAAACTGGTGCGCGTAATCTAGATGAATTCAACGACCAGCAAACAGATGAAAGTGATGTATTACCGCGCATTGTAATTGTTATAGACGAACTCGCTGACCTTATGATGCGACAGTTCAGGCGCGATACAGAAACGATGGTTGCCCGTATTGCACAAATGGCTCGTGCCGTTGGTATGCATCTAATCATCGCCACACAGCGACCGAGTGTGGATGTGATAACCGGACTCATAAAGGCCAACATTCCAACACGAATCGCTTTCCGTACCGTAAGTGCCGTTGATAGTCGTACGATAATCGACCAGATCGGTTCAGAAGATCTGCTTGGAAAAGGAGACATGCTTTACATGAATGCCATCACTCCACAGCCAGTTCGAATTCAGGGGATCTTTGTTGATACCAAAGAAGTAGAGCGCGTGATTAATGCCGTTAAAATTGCAGGTGGTGGTGAGATAACTGAAGAGATTGCTCTTGAGGAGAGCGAAGGAGATGCTGCCCGTGATGGGCACATCGATCTTGATGCAGATGACAATGGAGGTGACGATCTTTTCTTTGAGGCAGTGCGTGTTGTGCAAGAAACCGAGCGAGCTTCTGCAAGCCTGCTCCAACGTCAGCTTAAAGTTGGCTACGCCAGAGCAGCACGACTTCTCGATATTATGGAAAATAAAGGACTCATAGGTCCGTCGGACGGGGCAAAAGCTAGGAAGGTATATATGGAGAAAACGAGTGTTTGATGAAATAATGCCAACGATGCAGCTTTTAATAGGTACCAACAACCGAGGCAAGTTCATAGAAATTTCTGATGCTCTTCGTGATCTGCCACTGACAACAATTGCACCGAAGGATCTTTCTATTAAAGAAGATCCCGATGAGACAGGTTCGACGTTCGAGGAGAACGCTACATTAAAATCCCGCTTCTTCCACGAACGATCCAAGCTCCCCACTGTTGCCGATGACTCCGGAATCACAGTGGATGCAATTGCAGATGAGCTTGGTATTCATACGCGCCGCTGGGGCGCCGGCCCTGCGGCGAGTGATGAGGAGTGGATTGATCATTTTCTTAAGCGCATGGAAAAGGAAAGCAACAAGCGTGCTCACTTCGTTTGCTGCCTCGCGTACACAGATGCGAAGGGAACTATGCAGACGTTCGAAGGACGCTGCAGTGGGATGATTACCGATGCACTGGAAGCAGACTATTTGCCAGGTCTCCCGATCTCTGCTTGCTTTAGACCAGATGGCTGCGATTGTGTATTCTCAGCGCTGAGCACCGAACAAAAAAATTGTACAAGCCATCGTGGAAAGGCAAGCCAGCTACTCCGTTCACATATACAAAAATTTATCTAAAGCGCCGTAAAATCCAACACTGTGATTTTTGCCCACACTTTCTTAATCAACGCCTTCAACTCCTCTACTTCCTGCTGCGTGATTTCTACATTTATTTCCTTTCTCGCCTCTTTATCATTACCAATGAAATCTAGCGAGAAGACCGTAGCCTCGTGAATGAATTTAGGATCGCAGTCACAAATAATCTTGTAAAAAACAAGCTGCCTAAAGAGATCATCTTTCTTCCTAACTGCGTCTTCTGTACGGCATGTACGACCTGTTTTGTAGTCCAGAACTCTGCACTTTCTTCCATTTGGCTCAAGTAAATCTATGCGATCGACTTTTCCTTTAATCGGAACGTCATCTATTACAGCATGGATCGATTTTTCCGCAGAGAGAATGAGCGGAATACCTGAGGATGTTTCCGCCCCATACTTTCGCACAATTTCACTCCCCTCTCGCAGGTAATGCTCGCGCTCATCGTCCGTGAGTATTTCATTGTCCAAGTGTCGTTGGAACGCCTGCATGAGCTCATCAACAGTGAACTCTCTGCCTTCCTTCCACGCCAGATTTCTCTCCTCAAGCGCACTGTGGACAGCCGTACCAAATGCCATGGCGGGCTTTTTTTCACTCGGACGCTGCAGTAGCTGCTCCCATAAGAACTTCTGCGGGCCGCCATCTTCCTTCAAAAATGCATTGAGGGCGGTAACGGAAAGCTCATAGTCTTCTAGCCTCTCTTGTAAGAATGCCTGGAATGCTTTGTCTATTTGGAGCGGTGGCTGTCGCAGAGTTTCGATCGGCACCGGAACATCACTGCCTTCTACACTCTTCTCCTCAAGCTCTTCTCCTGCCTCGGCAATAAAGCTGCTCACTTGTGCATCCTGCATTTTTTCCTTGGAACGATACGTTTCCGGGAATGTGAGGAAGAGTTTCCTGCGGGCACGGGTCATGGCTACAAAAAAGAGGCGGCGCTCATCTTCTTGTCCTGCGTGCTTTTCGACCTCTTT